>Ga0187217_1000291_pt1 | contig 21045 bp, 24 predicted proteins | sample 15SPOviralmetaG_FD_130165 | JGI IMG/M metagenome (GOLD analysis project Ga0187217, IMG submission 130165) | Marine viral communities from the oligotrophic San Pedro Time Series (SPOT) site, San Pedro Channel, CA, USA - 15 SPOT_SRF_2010-09-15... | ecosystem: Environmental > Aquatic > Marine >... | reverse complement strand
GGTACATTAATATAACTAGTGCCTTTACCGTTTGCATTTAACCAATTACGTAATCTATCTGCAAAGCAACTACCCATAGTAACTACTGTATCGTCGTTACCAAACATAGGTGTATCAGGACCATATCCTTTAAATATAAACTCTTTTGCCATTGCATCTAAGTCTGCAAACTGTTCTTTCTTAGCAGGAAAATAATTTACATCTCCTTTGTGCCATGCACTCTTTTCTACTTTAAAATTACCAGCACTTAATTTAGCACTGTTAGGATGTATTGTTATATCTGCAAATTTATTTTTGGGCATATTTTTTCCTTAAATGTTTCCACGGCAATCCTGCTAGGCATTCGTCTTCGCGCCACTGGCAGTATGCTAAATTATTTAACCACTGTTGTCTCTCAAACATTTCTGGGTTTTCAATGTTTGCTAAATCTTTATTACTACAATCCCACGCCATTGAACTAGGACACATACTAAATGTTGGGATGCCTTCCATTATACTTTCAGTAAGTCCGTTTGAATTAAAACCTACTACACACCACGCATTATCAAAGTCTGCTTGTAGTCCTGCGCCGCCTGATAATAATCCTGCGCCTTGTAAGTTGTCACTTAATTGTACATCAAAGTCTTTTAATATTTTTTGTTGTCTATCTATACGTGATGGATGCATACGTACTCGTATAGGTCTATCAGTATACTTTTTTATTTCATTTAGTGTATGTGTAACAAATCCTTCATAACTTCCGTGCTTTTTAAGTAGGTTTACTAAACTACTATCGCCCGGACGCTGTAACATTACCAAGACATAGTTACCTTTAGTGCGCCAATCTTTAACAACTAAGTCTTGATCTTTTTGAACTTGTTCCCATCTATCACTAGGACTGTTAGCATTACAATAGTCACCTTCGTCTCTAAAATAACTTGTCCAACTAAAGCGATGATATGTTTTTCCTGGCTTACCTGGATCTGGGTCTGCCATATTTTTTCTAAAGACTGCACTTTCTGTTACAATATAAGGCTTTCCACAATCTTTCACATAGTTATATATGTGGCCGAGTTTGCGTTCTTTTTTACTTCCTGATTGATTTGATTGTACAAGTACATCTGCACTGTTAATAGTTGCTTTGTCCGCATACGGTACAACAGTCCATTCAGTTGGTAATGGATGCCAACTCCATAATAGTTCTTTTATGGCAACTACTTTATTCATTATTATAATTTTTCCATTACAAAACTTGCTATTTTTTTATTTGTTTCTGCGCCAGCATGTAGATTATCTCTAGCAAAGTCTATTCTATCTATTTCTTTAATTCCAAAGTAATCTGCACTACAACCATTTAAAGAATAATTTATTACTGGTATCCCTAAACTATTTACATATTCATATGCATGATTACTTGCTGTTTGAAAAACCTTAGGCATGTTTAAAAGATATTTAAATATTAGTAATCTTTTAGGTTCTTTTACACCAGCCGTGATATTTTTTACACTATTTTCCGCAAAAAATGTATATCTGTATATTTCCGGCCATTGTGCGAAAATTGCTTTTGGTTTTTGATACGATGACATCATCAGTCGTTGTAAATTTTGAGCCATAGCATTAGATGCACCGCCCCTGATTCCCAAATTAATTATAGGTTTTCCTAGTTGTATTTCTAGCATGTTTGCCGCTGTATCTTTATCATGCAGATATTGTCCAAATGTATGACTACACCCGAGCATAAGATAATATTCGTCTGGTAGATAATCTTGTTTTGTTCTGTATCCAAATTTATTTAATTTTGTTTCTATAGGATTACTCTTATAATCAGCGTATTTCCACATCGGCCCTAAAGACTTTGCTAACTTTTTTATACTTTTTTGTTCGTAAATATCGAATAAAAAATTTTCTTTTACACCTACAGAAAAGAATGGCTCCATTAATTCTATCCTATCCTCATAACTTTTTAAAAAGTAATCCTGTTCGTGCTAAAAATTTATGTTTCTTTTTACTACCCATAGTACTGTGCCTACGCATTTCTAATGTTAGATCTTCTAGGTATTTAAACCCATAATCAGACATTGTTTGAATCCAATAATCTTGTGTATTTTCGTTTACATGATGATGTCCGCCGTGCCCAACCGGAGCATAAGTCATAATCAAAAATTTACATTTTTGCATTGCTTGTACATAGTTAGGAATATATTCTTCGTATACATGTTCAACAAATTCAACGCTCCATGCTAAGTCGTAACTTCCGCCTACTGGTGCTGGTCCTTTAGTAAAATCATGTATAATAAATTTAGATTCATTATATCTTTCAAGAGTGTAGTCGCCATCAACTCCGTATGCATCAACATCTAAACTATTTGCAAGTTCGACCATACCACCTGGTCCACAGCCAACATCTAACATTGATTTTACTTTTAGTTTATCTATTGCCCAACGAAGTGTTCCTTCATCAGTATGTGTTTTACCCTGGTGTCCGCCTAGGTGTGCTTCAAGTTCCATGCTTTTCTCTCAATGCCCGTTCTTTTGCTAATGCAAATCTTTTTAAGAATTTTTGTTGTAAACGTTCTTTACTTTTTCCTTTTGTGTGTACCATATGACTATTAATTCCACTATTATTAAAAGGACTTTTATTATCTTTTGGTGTTGGATTTAAATTAAGGAACGGACTTTGATCTTCAAAACCTAGTCGTAATTGATAAAATACCCAACTGTCGTGAGTTTCTCTTAGGTGTTCTAATCCACCCGTGTATTGGTTTTCAAAACTTGTAAGAAAATCTTTAGCGAATTGTGTGTTTAAATTATATCCCATTAATCCGCATTCATCATATTCTGCAGGCCTGCCTAGGTAACTAATTGCTTTATTGTCTGGCAATAAATTATCTAACCATTTATGATCAATCATATTGTGCATAAGCACATCAGCATCTAACCAAAACAGTTTACCACTGTCGTGTAGTTTTGCTTCTTGGAATATAGCAAAAGTTTTATGTGCAAACTTAATACCTTGCCATTTAAAAGACTTACTACTGCCTTCTAACTTACGACCAACTTGACCATTATAGTGTGGATCTTCTTTATGTTTGTTAATAAATTCTAGCAAAGGTTTGCTATCATACAATGGCTTTAAACTTACACGTGGCTCTGGAAAGATTCCAATGTCAATGTTTTCTTCACTATAAATTACAATGTTTACATCTTCTGGTAAACATTCTACCCAACTATTAATATTAACTTTGGAAGTTGAATTCCAATATGCCTTGTTTAGGCTAGTAACAAATGTATACATTAAACGGATGCGTCCTCCATGCCAGCAACTCTTAACTTTACAATATTAGTTATCTGCCATTGCTTCTGGTCAAGGCCTTTTAAGACTCCTAACCATTTGTTACGCATGAGAGCGAATTCATTTATAATTTTTTCATAGTCAACAACGTCTGCTTCGCCGTCAACATATCTATCAACATCTCTGCTAGACAAAGCACGTTGATAATTTTCAAGATATTTTTTGAAATACGAACTACGCAATCTACGTAGTTCGATATTCAAGTAGTTTAAAATGGCTTCAATTTCTTGAAGTTGATTAAACCGATGTTCAACCAAACCGGGCATAGCACTAGAAGCACGTTCAACGTTACCAGATAATTTGACTTCATTCTTTGCATCATTTAATTCTGCTTCAAAGTATGCAATCGCGTCTGGTATTTTGTTTATGTTTCTAGATACTTCACTATACCACATTATTCTTCCCAATCATATCCATCTTCGTCGTCGTGTACTTCTTCTTCATCATCTAGATAATACTTTATTGCATTGTCTAGTATTGTACACGATCCCATAGACTCTATTAACACGTGATCGTCTGTGCCGTAGTCTGCTAATAAATCAACATAGCGTTCTGCGGCAGTCTCTACATGTTTCTTATCTAAATATTCTTTAAATAAGGTCCAAACTTCCTGTATTTGTTCTTCATTCATGTGCGGCTGTTTCCTCAATTTGATTTTCAGTTAATGCTTCTTCTACATCATCTTCCTCGGTATTTACCAAAGGTGCTGTTTTGTCTGCATATTCCGACATAATCAAATCAAGTTTTTCACCTACCATCCATGCTTTACGATAATCAATATGTTCTTCTCCGTTTAGATCAACATACTTGAGTCTGTTGCCTTGTTTCACTAACAAGTCTTGTTTCTCAAATAGTTCAATAAGACCACTGTAAGGATTCATACCTGTTTCGTATGGGATCTTTACTTGTACACCTTCAAACGGTTTTGCATAACGAGTTTTCATAACTTTACAGCCTGCACGTATACCACGTACTTCTGAGATCTTATTACCTGCTTCGTCTTCTTTAAGTTTCATTTTCTTCATTGCAACAACAATACTTGATGCGTAAACAAAACCTTGTCCACCACTAATCTTGTCATCTGGATCAAACATATCCTGTGATGCATAAGTGTGATTAGTACATACTAAGCCTACGTTAAGCGAACCAATCATGTTAACTGTGTTACGAACAAGTGCGGTCAATTGCTTAGGCTTACGACCCATATCACCTTTCATATCACCTTTGTTAAACTGATCTACGTCTGTAGGTGTTAATAACATACCTAATGAGTCAACTACAAATAATACTTTAGGACGATCTTCCTCTGGCATTGCTTTATAGTCTGCTACAAATGTTGATACTGTTTTAGCAACATCATCAATCATACTCATGTTAAGTTTTAGTAGTTTTTCTTCTGATGTGTCTACATCTAATGCTTGTAGCCACGATTCATCAAGTGCATTCTCTGAGTCAATTAGTACTACAAAGATGCCTTGGTCTTGTGCGTGTTTTACAATGTTACCAGAACAAAAGTAAGATTTACCTGCGCCTGATTCACCTGCAAATACAGTTACCTTACCTAGTGGAACACCTTTGTGGAAGTCGCCACTAATAAGATAGTTAAGTGCATATGAGCCTGTTGAGATCCAATCTGTAGGATCATTAAAGCCGCTACTCATGCCTGAGATGCTTTTAGTTAAGTCCTTACGGAACTTACTAACGTCGAACGATTTAGCCATAGTTACTCCTTGTTAAGCCAAAGTGTAGGGGAAATTAATCCCCCACATTATGTTGATTATTGTGCTTGACGATTTCTAATCATTGCTAGAATATCTTGTGCGCCATTGCCGTCTGCAGGTGCAGTTTCAGTCGCCGGTGCCGCAGGAGTTGCTTCTGCTACTGGAGCAGGTGCCGCTTCTGGTGCCGGTGTAGGTGCTACTGGAGCACTTTGACTTACTGCGGTTGCTTGTGGGCTTGCCGCCTTCATTGGATCACCTGTACGTGCTTGCATCCCACTTGGACGGAAGTACTGTGACCAACGATCTGCATCATAAGGTTGTCCGTCAACAGATGCTTCGAACATCTCTTGCATTACCTTTACGCCAATCTCGTCTGGCTTCTTAGGAAGGAAATCACCTAGATTAAACAACCCGTTTGTGTTTACAGCATTCATTTCTGCATCAACAAGTGGACGCTCTCTACGAGCCCAACTTGATGTTGAGTAATCAGCATAACCACCTTTAGATGTTTTGTTAAGACGGAAGTCTACACCAGCAGTATAATCTGTTGGTAATTCTTCCATGTCTGGATCCATAAGCGCCTGCTTAATGATTTGAAAAATCTGTGGACCAATAATAAAACGTCTAATTGGATTTTCTGGAGTAGCATCTTCTCCAATTGGGTTTTCAGTTACAAAGCCTTGGAATACGTATGAACGCTTCTTCCAATACTTACGACCCATATCTTCTAATGATGGATCTTTAAACCAACCACGTACTTCGTTAAGAATAGTACATGTTTCGCCATACATTTCCATACATGGAACTTGTACTTGTACAGGCTTACTGCCTGGTTCACCTTTAATGCTTGGAAAAGGTAATTTGATCATAAGTCTTTCTGTCCAGAAAAACGTATTATCTGCGTTACCATCAGGAAGGAAACGGAGTGTTGCACTCTGTCCTTCTTGCATATTCCAAAATGGGTAAATTGCGTTGTCGCCGCCGCCACTGCGTTGTCCGCCAGTGTTCGTTTCTTGAGATTTCAGTTTTGCTCTGATTTCTGCTAATGATGCCATAATAAATGCCTCCTATGTAATTGCCTTATAGCCTTTGTGCCTTAGTTTGTTAGTAGCACAGTTATTATTATATACTAAACTGCTAACAATGTCAAGTCTTTTTTTAAAGAAAAAGAAATAAAACTTATAACAGGACTATTATAGCCCTGCTAATTTGTAAAGATCGTTTTGACTAACGTCTAATTTTGTGTTCGAAGCAGGTCTTTCGCTCTCGCCTATGCCTGCCGCTCTTTTCATTGCTTCAATATCTGCTGTTACAGCCAGTGTAATCTTCTCTGGCTCATGCTCTGCTTCCATCTCTTGTACTGCTGGACCAGTCATTACTGATTCATACTTACTAAGTATTTTTTCAATAAATTGCTTTGCTGGCTCAATATACTGCTCACCATAGTCTTTTTCAACCATAGTTAGTACTGCTGTTTCACCTTTTGGAAATGATCCTTCTTCTCTATCAAACAATGATAAAATCTTTTCTGGTAACGGTATGTTTTGGTCTTTTTCAAGTGTAATATCATCTTCGTCACTATCTGGATGATCTATTTTATCACCTTTTTTCTTACCGTCCATTTTTGCTTTACGTACTGCGTGTGCGTATGCATTACCTTCATCTGTTTCGTCTTCGTCGCCATCTTCTTTATCATCGATTGCTTTTTTCATTGGCTCTTCTTTGTCGCCATCGCCATCCATATCTAAAAAGTCTGGTTTTGCTTTTTCGCTAAACTGACCCATCATTTCATCAAAGCCTGCATCAATGTCTGCTTCTGATGGAATTGCTGATTCATCTTTTGTAGTCTTATCGTTATAGCGTTTGTCGCCTGCTTTCATTCTTTTGTATGCAGGAGTATTCATTTTCTTATCTGCGTCAGTAACATCCATTTTATCTGTCCCGTTATCTTGTTTGTCGTCATCTGCTTCACCTAAAAGTTCTTCAGGTCCTAATTCTTTAATTGCATTTGCTTCACTTACTAATTTATAAATGTATGGGAACACACTTTTTAGTTCTTCATTGAACTGTTTAATAGTAAGTTGTGCAGTCCAATCAGTTGCTACATCTTCTGGTACTTCTTCAAGTACAACACTTGTAAAGTTTGTTGTTGCTTCTGTGTAGTGTGATTTGTTTTGAAGTTTTGCTACTGTACTCTTAACTGCTTCGAGACGCTCGTTAACAACATCCATATATCCTGCAAGACCTTCAGCCATGACACTGCTTCTTGACATATATGTTTTGAACTTACGTAGTTTATTCATTTCTTCTGATAACCCAACAATGTGTTTACCAAAGTCATCGTACATGTTGCCACCTTCTGCTACATGTCTTGCCATTGCTCTTGCACCGTTTAAATGTTTGTATGGATATTTAAAACGTTCGCCGTTTGCACTTTCAATGTAAATGCTTCCAATCTTCTGTGATCGTCCGCCTGCTAATTCTTGGTTAATGCTTTCACTGTGCTTCACACAAATTCTTGCATCTGATATATTCTGGTAACTAGTTTTACTAGTTCCGTACATTGTTGATTCTGTCATGGTGTTATCTCCGTTCTTATTAGATAAGAATTTGTAATCTCTCTTTTCTAAGTTTGACTTTTGTATGTCTCTTACTTCAAAATTTAACATTCTCTTTTTAGCAAATACTCTCATTTCTTTTAAAAAATCGTACCATTCTTTCTTCCTTGTATCGTTTTCAGAAAAAAGTTTCTCACTGTACATTACTACAATACTATCTTCATCTAAACTAACACTTACTTTGCCGCCCTGATCGCCGTATACAAAGTCGTAGAAGCGAGAATCGCCAGGTACATTTGTAACTGTACCTTCTTGATTTCCGATTTGAATGTTTTTAAATCTACCACGTAGTTTAGAAAACAGTTCTTCGCCAATTTTATTTAAGTCTTTCATGTTAATATTTATCAATAATTGTTACTAACGAAGATTGGCATTGGCTCTATATAATCTCCGTGCTGATCTGACTGATTAAATGTATCATAGATTCTAGGATCCCAATCCTTGAGTACATCCATCATTCTGAGTGCTAATAGCGTTGCACTAATTAAATCGTCGGTTTGCCCTAGTTTTGCATTATAACTTGAGCCTGTTGCTACAAAGTTTTTGAGTTCTGATATAAAAGGTTTGCTGTGTAGAATCATTTTATCGTTTTCAACCATGGTCTTTAGTCGACTACATGCTGTTACTTTAGAGCCATGTGTAGTATTAAATCCTTTGCGGAACTTACGTACATGTCCTTTTCTAATAGGTTCACTTACAAATAGTCCAGGTATATTCTCCTCACCAAAGTCATTAATAACAATAAGTGCGGCTTCGCCTAATCCGTTGTTTTCAACACTCCAATAGATTGTACTTGCATCGCCAGTTTCTTTTTCAATATGCTTACATATATCTGTCATTATTCTTATTTGTGCTGGAATAGCAGTTTGATTATGTTGCCATTCTGCTACCTGTTCATAACTAGGTAATTCAAATACTTGAATAGCCGCATTGTCTCCACCTGTACCCATACTAGGATCAAGTGCTACAGCATATGTAAACCCTGGACTAGGTTTTTTATACCAACGTGTTTGCCCCATATTAATAATAGGATTGTCACCTTCAAGTGCGGCTAACTTAATTGAGTTAATTAATGTTTCGTCATATACTAAAAATTCACAATCGTATTCACGTTTAAATCTTTCTTCACCAATACGTCCTAGTTCTTCATCTTTCCATTTATCATCTCTGTCAGGATGCTCTTGCCAGTAACTACGGAAACTATGAAATCCATTACGTCCTAATTCGTTTTCATTTCCGTGTTCGTCAAACTTATCTTCTGCCTGTTTCCATATAGTAGCAAAAGTATCTTCATCACTGTTAGGTGTGCTTGTAAGAATAGCACGACCACCTGTTGCTAGTGTAGGTGATATTGATGTCCAAAAGTCTGTGGCAACATTAGGCATAACAAATGCAAACTCATCGCAGTATAATAATGATATGGACATACCACGTCCTGTGTTTCCTGTTGTTGTGGCACTTACAATACGTGAACCGTTTTCAAATTCAATTGAGCCTTTGTTATAGTTTGTAACTCCTGCTCTAATATGATCAGCACACATTTCATATCCATATCTAATACGTTGCATAATTTCTTGTGCACCAGTATACTTGTGTGCGGCAATTAGAATAGTTTGATCAGGAACAAACATTGCATACCATAACAAATAAATTGCGGCACATGTTGTTTTGCCAGTTTGTCTAGGCAACATATTAATATTAAATCTATAATCGTGATAACTTTGGAGCAATCGTGTTTGATATTCAAATGGATCAAACAAAAGTTTACCTTTAACAGGATGCTGTATGTATGCAAAGTTACGAGCAAAGTAGTCATAACCAAATTTAGTGTCGCTACATTTAAGTAACTGTTCCACTTGATCATTCGTAAATGCTTCTCGTTTATTGGCTTTCTTAATTAAGACGCCGTCTAGTGATTTGCTCATAGTAATATTTACCGAAAAAAATAGGACCCGAAGGTCCTATTGAATAGTTGGGGGGATTAGCCGCAGTGTGCCGCGAATAGTTTTTCGAATTGACCTTTACCGCAACCGTATCCGTCTTGTACTTTTTGGAACATTTCTGTTTTAGTACAGCCGCTTGCCATAAGTTTTTTCATTTCGCCTACACATCCTGATTCGTCAAAGTCATCTTCTTCTGCTTCAACTACTTCATCTGTTTCTGCCATTTTAGACATAAGTGCATCACGTAATGCTGATTGTAATTCTTCTACAGCCATTGCATTATCGCCGTCTTGAGCGGCCGCATATGCTTTCTTCTCACGGTTAATACCGCCTGATAAATCTTTAGTCATATAGTTATGATCTTTATAATCTTCTTCTGGTGAGTTGTCGTAGCCTGCTTCTTCTACGTCATCTTCCATATCCATGCCCATAATAGCATCTTTGTCATCACCTTTGTCCATGCCTGGCATATCTGGTGGTCCGTCCATTCCGTCCATGTCAATTGGTGGTGCCATTTTAACTAGGTCACGCATCTTACCCATATCTGGTGGTCCCATTGGTGGCATCATGTCTGGCTTCATTTCGCCTGCATCTGGTGCTCCACCATCACGCATAATTTGTACTAGGCGTGCAACATCATCTGCTGTTTCACCTGACATATTAATACTCATTGAAGCCGCTTCATTAATTTGCTTAACTTCTTTTGGTGTTGGGTCCATTGAATCTAAAGTGTTCTCTAGGTCCGTTAATTTTTGTAATAGATCTTTCATATTAGCCTCCTACAACTGCTTTAGTATTTTCTGAATCATCAATGTCTTTGCTCGTGCCTTGCGGCGCCGCTTCCATTGGATCTGTATTACGTTCTTTACGTGCTACTTCTAACTCTTTGAGTAAATCCATTACTCTGTTACCAGCAACACTGTCTTGTGCTTTTGGATCTGCTTGTTCCATCTCTAAAGTATCAAGTCTTGTTTCGTAAGGTTCGCCACTTTTTGGTGCTTGGTATTCTTCTCTAGGATCGTTAGCATTTCTTACAATAATATAACTTTGGTCACATTCACAACACTTACAAATATAATCTTGTAATACTTGCGGAGTAGTTGGATATCCTACTTCTGCATCATAGTATGTAACTTCCATGTTTTGCAACTGTGGAAAATCTAGTGGTCTTTCTTGTATAGGTGTTTTCTTGCCATTTGACATTGATACAACATCAAACTTTTTAAGAGCAGTTTCAAGTTTATCTTGAAATCCTTCTGCCATATCGCCTGCAAGACCAATTTTAAATTCATAAGTCTTTTTAGACTCTGTTAATATTTGTGTAAATGTTTTCATGACGGTTATCCTCTATTACTATTTATCTTTATCCATATCTTTTAATCTCGCTAATAGACTGTTCCTATCAGTGACAATAGCGCCATGCCCGTTTACAATACCAGCGTCTTCTATGGGTTGATCTTTATCTTGTTTTTCTTTTTTAAGTTGTAAATCGATCATCTTTAATTTTTTATCCATTTTTGCAACTTTTGCATCTAATGATGTCTTAAGCATAGATCCTGCTACTTCAAATACTCTACCGCTATATCTACTTTCTACATTCATACCAAGATCCATTAAATCTTCATAACTTTGTAGTGCTTTATCTGCAATTTCATTCAATTCACTATCTGCTTTTTCGCCTAGTCCTTTGACACTAGGCAACGCACCAGCAATCTTATCAAACTCTGCTATATCACGCATAGTTTCTTTTTGCTCAGCAACTTCGTATTTCTTTTGTTGCTTTTCTTGATTAGATGCTTCATCGATAATTTTTTTCGAATCTGGTAAATCTAGCAAATCTTGTAGTTTCTTTGTCATTTTAATATTCCATTAACTGCTACTATTATTTATCGTTTGCCGCTATGGAAAATATCTTTTTCAGTAACAATTCTAAAAAACATACCCTTTTGTTTACACCATGCTCTAGCGGCTTCCCATTTTGCTTGATTTACAATCCATGCCGCTTGATTGTGTTTGCTACGCCCAAGTTTTTCTTTTAATGTTTGGTTCTCAGGTTTAACTTCTATTATTTCAACTTTTCTACTGCCACCTTTATTTGCATATGCAATAAAAAAGTCAGGCACGTATATTGTATGTTTACCTGTTAATGGATTTCTATAAGGAATCTTTACTGCTTCACTAGCCCATGCTTGAATATAAGCATGTTCATCACACATCTTCATAAATGCAAATTCCCAACTACTTCTATATGTAGGAGTTCTGTTTCCAATATACTTGTCTGGGTTTTTTAAATTATATTTTCCTTGAGCAAAACGTCCCATGGTTTACACCACTATGTTTCGTTGCTCTTGCTTCGTGACCATGTCGGTAACTTTAAATCCAATAACACTTATTTTGGATCTATTATAATTTACAATTTCACCAACTAGACCACTAACTTGTACATCAGTTAATCCTTTAAGAGTGTCTAACAAAGTGAATACATTTACTTCATCTACTTTTGCTTGTTGCAAAAGCACTGTAGCAATACCTGTTGCAGAAGTTTCATCAAATCCTCTTTTAAGAAAAAACCCTACTACAGAGTCAACTTGATTTGCACTATAAGAAATTGTATCAGTAAAATATTTGTTAAAGAATTCTTTTGTTTCGTTTGAACTATCAACGGGTGTTATTTTTAAACTACTACTCATGAATTATGTTCCGCCGTTTCTTAGTGATTGTAATGTACTACCGACACTTGAATTGCCAGACGCTTGTAGTATCTTATCTTGATATAATGCACTGTTAGTATTTACTGTGCCGCCTACTGTTGAAGTAGTTGAAGCAGTGCCGCCGTTGCCTGACTGTTTTGGAATACTAATATTACCTAATCCACTAACACCTTCTCTACCAATATTTGTAACTGTACGTTTCAAGATATTAAATCCTTCTTCCCGCAGTCCTTCTTTACTTAAATTTTTAGCATTTTTAAATGTATTAAACGCTGTCAATGCAGTACCTAAATTAAATTGCCCGCCAGCAATGTCTCCAAGGATATCACTAATGCCACCTATAACACCACCTCCGCCAAATAGACTGTTAGTTCCACCTCCGCCTATTGTTAACGGACTAGGAGTTTTATCATAATGAGTAGTTGCAAATCCCTTAGGACTATTTTCGCCTACTGGACCTCTACTGTAAAATACTGCTTCGTATGCTACGCTGATTTGGTTTTGTGAAGGTGTGCTGTTATCTGCACTATCCATTTGATCATGTGTAAGACCTGTAATTAACGGATTAACTAAAGTATATCCTAAGTATTCATGTCTTGCCATTTGAAAGATTGTAATCTTATTAAAGAAAGGTTCAGTATGATCATTATCTAATCCATAACGATAATTTTGTAATTCTTTACCTTGATATGTATTACGAGGATTGTATGGAGGAGAAATTCCTTCGCTTCTATAATTTCCATCTCTGTAGTAATATCTATAATATGCTTCCATTAATGTTGTAGTCAATCCCATGTTATCGTCATGGAAAGTAATGTTAATCGGATCATATTCAATGCTAGTTTGTAAATTCTTTTTACGATTATACATATTTTTAGTTGCAGTTTGAATACTAAACTTAGGTAAATCTGCTGACTTTACAAGCATATTAATTTCGTTTTTATGGCGTTGATCTAATTGAGGTTGCATTTTTTGGGCACTTGCACTTAGTTCAAATACAACATGATAAAGGAATTTAGTTTTTGGCGCAAGACGCATACTGTCGTCTGTAAATAGTCTAGCGGCATGGTCGTAACCTTTTAGGTTACCACCAGGATTTGTTGCACCCTGTAAAACATTATTTAAAAATCCGTTGAGTATATTGGCCATACAAATATTTATCCTTAAAAGAAAAGTGCGTATAAAATAAAAGAGGGTGACCTAAGCCACCCTCTTTCTAATACTATGGCAATGTTAAAAACTTATTATAGTCCGCCGCCGCCTGTTACTAGACTATTAATAGTTCTACCAACTGCTGTACCAATTCCTTCACCTTGTGGTGATTGGATAGCGTTGTCGTAACGCATTGCTAATGCAATAGTTACTGGTTCATTTGAACTATATGCTAGTGTGTTATAGTTTGCGTTTTGGATAAAGCAACCGTATAACTCGAATGTTTCTAGTACGTTTGGTGTGTTAGCACCGTTACCACCATCTAAGATTTCAATACGTGTTGTGTATTTGTAATCAATACCTGATGCCGCACTTGACTGTTCGAAAAAGTCAAATTGTTTCTGAAGTTGTTCGCCAACTAGTTTTTGTACACTGTTGTTAACGTCTTCTCTTAAGTTCAATGTAATTGCTTCCCAAGTAGGACGACCTGCTAGGTATGCTCTACTGTTGTAAATTGGGATTTCTAATTCCTCAAAGTTTACTGTTGGGCGTGTTACATCAATAACTTGTTTTGTTAATTCTGTAGTTGGTGTTGATACACCGAAGTTCTCAAGTGTCACTCTAAAACGATACTGTAGTTTCGGCATCAACAAACCTTGTGTTGATGAACTACTATCGCTCGCTAGTGGTACTGTAATTTTTGAGAGTGTTGAAATTGCCATATCTTTTTGCTCCTGTTACAAGTATTTATCATTAACGAACCCCATATTTCAGGGGCTCATTTTATGAATTATAATCCTGCAATCTCTCCTGTATTCTTAAGTCTAAGTGGAATATAAATGAATTCCACAGCCTTAACTGGTTCAATTGCAATGTCTAAGTATAGTTCGTTTCTATCAATTCTACTAGGAGTATTGTTAGATTCGTCACATACTACAATGTAGTCGTATAGTGCTCTACTACCAACTAACTCAAGCATTAGACTTTCAGCCGCTTGTTTGATCTCATCACGTGTGATTTTATCATTTGGCTCAAAGATGTAAGGCTTAGCAAGTTTATTAAGTTGGCTACGCATGTATATTACTAGTCTAGCAACGTTTACTCTATCTAATGCACTTGCATTTCTTGCTCTTGTTTTTTGTCCAAAACAAACAAGTCCTGCGCCTGTAATAAATGTAATTGGGTTTACACTAATACCAAACAACGTATCACGCTGTCCTTCGTTTAGTGCAATTGAAACAAATTCTCCTTCGTTATCAATATACCCTGTCGCTGTTGCGTTAGTAATTCCACCACGTCTTGTTCCTGCTGGAGCAAACCATGGAAACGAAACTTGATCGCTTAACGCAATAGTTCTTAGCATCATATGACTCGGCGGAACAACAACGTTGTTACCTGCGTTATCACTTGTAAAGCCCCATGGATAGTAAACACCTAAGTATTCATCTCTACTTACTAGACCGTCACTGTTATCTTCAACTGCAAGGGCAACGTTTGTACCCCATTCGTTTAGTGATGTAGCACTTGAATCTAGTGTTGCTGGTGAATCGCCTACAACAAATGCTGTTAAGCCTCTGTCATAGTTTAGTGAAATCATTTCACCAATTAGTTCTGGATATCCTGGTGCCGCCATTAAGTTAAACACTCTTGATTCATCATCACGAATGTCTTGGTTGCTGTTAATCATTGATTGCATTGCTTGTACAACAACTGCTCTCTGTGCTGATTGACCAAACTTACCTGAACCGTCTGCATTATTTGCTGACTCAGTTACCCATCTGTGTGGATAGTAAGAATTCATTAATGCATCTCCTTGACGTCCGTTTTCACTTGTTGTATCAATATAGTTACGTACAAATTTCTTAACATTAAATCCGCTTCTGCGTGTGTTAAATAAAATCATACCTTTTGGATACAATGCTGGATCTGGAGCATCTGGATCTAAGAAGTTACTTGCTAGTAAATCTACAATAGTTGCTTCTTTACTAAGTGAACCTGCTGTTGACCAACGTGCATCACCAAACAATACACCATCTGATGTTGTTTGATCACTTGAATCTAATAACACCCAAAGTTGTTTAGCATGTGACCAGCGATAAATCTCTGGATACTTGTCAATATTTGTAGTGTTAATCCAAAGGTCACCGTCTTTAAGACCAGTTCCATCTGATTGTCCTGTTGCCGCTAACGGCTCAGTAGCACTTACAATTGGTCCTAATGGATCAGTTTTATCACCTGCCGCCGCCGCAAAGTACGGACTAGACGTATCTTGATAACCTACCCAAGTTGTACCATTGTGTACCATAATGTCTGCTTCGTCAACAATACTATTGTACCATAATGTTCCGTCTACTGCTAAAGCAGTTGGAGCACTTGAACTATTAGTTGCTGATAAAACTTTCCAGTTTGTAGCAATAAAGTCTGCACTTGTATCGCCTGCTGGAGCAGTATATAAGTTTGCAGTATCTGTTATACTAAAACCAATTTCTGCTAAGTGACCACTTGTATCTTTAATTCTAAAATCACCACCTTTTGAGTGTGAAATTACAACTCTGTTTTGTGAGTCAACACTTGCACTTACATTTGTAAGTCCTGCTGAGTTAATTGCACCTGCAATATGATCAGCATCACCTGCATCACCATCAACTGCCTGTGAAATTGTTACTGCACTTCCTAGTGTTGCACTGCCTACAATTGACTCTTGAAGAGTAAATGATGCTGTACCACTAGATGCTTGTGTAGTTACTGCACTTGAAGTAATACTTGTTGCACCTGTTGAATTGCGTTTGTACACTTTAAAGTTTGCTACTAAATCAGATGCTTCAGCATCGTTTGATTTAATATAAAGACTTGATGTTGCAAGATTTAAACCGCCGCCTGCTTTATCAAGTGTTGCTAGAGCCGCTTGGTTTGAACTAAAAATTGGAACATCTTTTGTGTCCCATAATTTAGTTGCATCATTCCAAACTTTGATTGCCCATTTAGCACCTTTATTTGGTGTAGTAGTCTTTGCCCAAATACTTCCTGTTGGACGTGGAGTTGTATCACTTGCACCAAACTCGGGAACACTTGTATGAGGAGCAATATTCAACGCTGGTGCCGCATATGTTCCTGCTACAAGACCCATGTCGCCTAATGCGCCTGTGCCTTCTGCTAGTACAATGTTAACACCTGTTGAGTGTAATCTTAATATATCGTTAGCCGCTTCAACTGTTGCTGTAACACCACTAATGCTTAAACCATTAATTACTGCCGCTAATGCTGTTGCGTCTGTTGCGTTTGCTGTAACTGTAGTACTGTTAATAGTAAAGTTCAAGCCTGAAGTTGTTGTTGCACCAGCAGTACCTGCTGTTGTAGACCAACTTGCTTTCCATGCGCCAGTTCCTACTTCAACCCATGTACCACTTTCATTTTTGTAGTATAGTTTGTGTAGTGTACTTGCCGCTGTAATAGCATAGTCGCCTACTGCGCCTACTGACGTTTTTGGTGCGCCTGTTGCAACTTCGCCAAATAGTCTAGTTGCATCTGTAATTACTAATGGCTTTTTGTATCCAAACGATTGACCGCCGAGCGTATTTGCTCCTGCTGAATTCCATTCAAAGATACCATATACATTGCTTGCTGTATCTACCCAATATGTGCCATTTGCTGGGTTACTTGTTGGAGCATCTGCACTTGCTGTCAACCCACTTAGGTCAACGCCTGCTCTAACTACATATGCTCTGTTACTTACACCTAATAGTGAGTAAGCCGCTTGTAGTCCATATTCATTAAGTTCGCCTGCATGTATCGGATTATTGTTAGTATCCGTATAAAATTTTGGTTCGCCGAATGTTTCTACTAAATCTCTTTGTGAGGTAACCAAAAAAGGTTTACCTGCATTTGCCGCTGTCGTTCCTGGTGCTGTACCAGTCCCGCCGCCATTTTGTTTATCTTGTGCGGTAGCAACAAATATCATTGGTACGGTGCCTGGTTCGCTGGGCGTGTAAAAACTTTCGTCTATTACTTTAACCTCAACACCTGGTGATGATAATGCCATTGTGTTTCTCCTTAATAAAAGTGTTCATAGTATTTATATGAATTGAAATTAAAATGCCTATAATAACACCAGAAAAAGGGACCAAAAAGGTGTGGTAAATACAACATGAGACCTTTATGTGATTGTAAACTACGACCAGCGGCTATAAACTATAAGAAAGCCGGCAAAACATACTATCGAAAGAAGTGTGAAACATGTTTACGCAATGGGCCAAAGCACGGTGTACCAAAATGGAAGCAAAGAGGATATACTAAAAAGGACAGTTGTGAAAAGTGCGGATTTAAAAGTAAGCACCATGAGCAATTTAATGTATATCATATAGATGGTAATTTAGAAAATTGTAGTATTCTAAACTTAAAAACTATATGTGCAAACTGTCAACGTATTATGCAGAAGCAAGGTGTTCGTTGGAAACAAGGAGACCTTTTACCTGACTTTTAAGTTCGTTAATACCTAAGTCGTTATATATAATATTATTAAAATCAACGTTCGCCCAGCGCCATTCAGACTCATGTACATCTTTAGGTTCAACACCAATGTCTTGATACATACGCATCCATACAGGATCTTGTCCACGTCTTACACGCCATACTTCGCCGTGTATGCTCTTAATCATATTTGCTTCGTTTGGAAAACGTACATCAGGTATAACAAAATTTTTATTAGGATATTTAACTAATTCTTGTTTTACTAAACTTACCCAAATACCATCATTAAATCCATGACGCATACAATCAGTACCAAACTCTTGTAACACTAGTCTAGGTGTAATTGTACGTCCAGTTTCTCTAGTCCAAAAGTCGTCTTGTGTTTCGCGCCATTCTCTGCTTTCTACAGTGTCCCCTTCAAGCATAGTACGATCCCAATTGAATACTGTTGCTACGCCATCTTTTAATTTATCAGCAAAACTTAGTTTTGTAAATCCGTGATTCTCAACTAAGATATCTCCTACTGTTCCTTTACCACAGCCAATTAAGCCGCATATTCCTATAATCATAATTTAAGTTCCGATGTTCCGCCGCCTACAGTCCCCCTAGCAAAGAAATTAAATGCTAAACTGTATCGTGGAGTTGTTGTTAGATTTGGGGTAACCATATGTTCCAAATGACTTGGAAATAACACTAGATCGCCTGACCTTGGTGATACATAAAATTCGTTTGTATTGTATTGTGTAGGTTCTTTAAAAGATACTCTTACTGTATCATGAAATAAGTTATAATATAAATGTGACTTTTGAAATACAATATCTCCAGCATCTGGTTCATTTTGTATATAATATACTCCACTTAACATAGCATTGCTGTGCCAGTGTAGTGTATTTTGTTCATCCTTTACATGTCTATTAATCCAACTATTCTGCATTTCAAATTCTACATCATCATTTATTTTTAATTCTTCTTTTGTAAACACATTACAAGCATTTTGAATTTGTTCTTTAAGTGACAATAGTTGAGGACTATTTAAAATATATTTGTCTGAAGTATGATCATGTCCAGCCGCTTCGTCTGGATAATCTAAGTTTTCAATCCATGTCATTGTTTCAGCATTAACTGATCCTATATTTGCATAGAATAACGGAATTGAAAATAACGGTGTAGTTTGATATTTCATATAAAAGTCCTAACTGAATTTTGTCCTATTTTTCCTTTTGGAAAATAATTAAAAGCCAAACTATATCTATCTTGTTTATCCAAACTTCTAGCAACAGTATGTTCTAAATGGCTAGGAAAGATTAATACGTCACCTGTCATTGGTTTTACAGTCCATTCGCCTGAAGTATATTGACTCCAGTTTTGTTTTGTATCTGGACGTACATGTTCAGGAAAACTATTTAAGTGTTGTCTGTTCTTTTTAAACGTAAGAGGATTACTAGTTGGTCCTACATCAGGATAGTATACTCCACTAATTACAGCATTAGCATGATTGTGTAATTCTATATCACTACCAGTATTCATTTTATTAATCCAACTAGTAGTAAGTTGAAACTCAACATCGTCAATAACATCTAGTACTGTATAAGCAAAATAATCTACTGCACGTTTAATTAAAGTTTTTAAATTTAATAACTTTGGTTGACTTAATATATCAAATCCTCTTTCTGATTCAGGCAAATGATCTTCGTTACCATACTGAGCAACTGCGCTATTTGGATAATCTAAACGCTTGAGCCATGCAAGTGTAATAGGATCTAATGGTCCTAAGTGTGACTTTAGAAGAGGTGTAGAGAATAAAGGTGTTGTTTCATAATGCATAGTATAATAATACTATCTATTATGTTGTTTGTCAAGTACTTTTTGATATTCTTTTTCAAAGCCTTCTTCGTACTCGTACAATGGCGCACCATTGCTACCTGCAACCCAAAGTCTTTTAAAATAACTATTTGCTGAACTTAGTACTGTTTGTTCGGTTGTATTGAGATGTCCTTTGACTAACCAAAAAAGCCTATAGGCTTCTTTAAGTTCATCTTGGTCCATTAACCGATTAAGAATCCGTATCCTGCTCCGCCGGATACTTGCTGTGACACTTCCATTTCGAGTTTTTCTAATTCTGCTTGTGCTTCTGCTTTAAGTGCATCACCGTTAAGTGAACTACCACCTTGTGGGCCTGCAATTTGTGCAAATTTACTACGTGCTTCGCCTAACATAAATTTACATGTTGCTAGTGTATAATCTTTAATCCACTGACTTGCAAGATAATCTGATAATAAGTTTTCATCTGCTCTATAATTATAACAAAATAATAATAGCGTTTCTTGTGTGCGTGGTCTTTGTAGCATCGTAAGTTCTTTTGTAGTCGTGTTCCATTTAAATTCAATATATGATCCAAACATACGTCCTACTAATTCTTGGTGTTGACTGAACATATCATATGTTGCTAATCCACCCATGTTTGAACTTGATAACAAATATGTATTTGTATATGCCATGTTAAATGGTTCAAATAAAGTACCGCCGTCACCGCCTCCTGAGCGTGATCCTATTGAACGTCTAAATATTTTTCTTACTTCAATTACATTATCAGGTAGTACATAAGTATTTTGATCAGTCACTGTTGGCATAAACATGTATGACTCTTCTACTGAATTATCACTGCGCTGTCTAAATCTTGACAATGCTTTGCCTAGAGCAGTCTCATAATGAATTGGATCAAGTTCAACGTCTATCATTCCGCCACCTAATAGTGCGTAAACGTAGTCATAAACTTCTTGTTTTTTAGTTGCTAGTGTAGCCATATGTATAGTCTCCATTAGTATTTATCGATAGTTGTCTCTTACGATAAATATGTGTATGCCGAGACTATCCTTATATAAACCAGAAAAGGGCAATGACTATCATTTTATGGACAAACAGATCCATGAAATGTTTACTGTGGGCGGAACAGATATATTCGTACACAAGTATTTAGGCCCAAATAATCCTGAAGAGATTGATGCAACTGCGGACCAGCCTCGCTATGATGCTGTTGCAACAACTAACATACAAGACATGCTATTCCTTGAAAACAGGGATAGAAAATACGATCCAGACATT
>Ga0187217_1000290_pt1 | contig 21125 bp, 40 predicted proteins | sample 15SPOviralmetaG_FD_130165 | JGI IMG/M metagenome (GOLD analysis project Ga0187217, IMG submission 130165) | Marine viral communities from the oligotrophic San Pedro Time Series (SPOT) site, San Pedro Channel, CA, USA - 15 SPOT_SRF_2010-09-15... | ecosystem: Environmental > Aquatic > Marine >... | reverse complement strand
TGAACTTTAATGTTATGGATTACTACGCTAAGTTCTTGAGAACGCTTCTCAAGATTCTGCAACTCAGTAGTCCGAGCTTGCAACTCTGTCTGTGCCGCTTCTGCGCGGGCTTTGATAATCTCAACGGTCATGCTATAGTTTCCGTAAGGCTGATTCTAACTTCGCCGTCTGTCTCGTCAGTCTCGTACGCAAAGTCCGTGAGGGTTCCCTCTCCGTCTTGCACAAACGTAATAGTAATGTGGTCGTTTGTGTAGGAGGTTGCAATGACTCCATCCATTCCGATGAAGCATTGGGCATCATCCCACGTGAAGAGACCTTTATTCCGACGCTTAGTTGGCATAAGTACCAAACTAAAGCAAAAATCCCCGAACGGCAAAACCGAACGGGGACTTTATTCACACGTAAGCAAACTTTACTACAAGATTCGTGTTAGTTGGGAGACTCCATGTGGAGATTCTGACCCACACCCATACCAATCGCGTAGCTTACAGTCATGGCAAAAAACCCAAGGGCCTTTTGTCCAAGCCTGCGCTTACTTTTGAACTGGCCATTTCTGGCCTGACCCGGGAAGGGGAGGACGGTAGCAACTACTACCGCAGGTGCCCCCACTTTCCAAGCCATGTTTTGGTCCTGCGCCAGAAACCCAATGCCTACGCCTGTCATGGCTAGCACTGCGCACCTTTCCAAAGGAAAGTCGGGCGACTTGGACCGGCGGCTACTCCCCTGAAAGGGGTTAGCCCATACAGAGCCCCGGGACTTGGTAGAAACTACCATGCCCTTAGGCAATCGCGCTTTGGTCGAAGACCAACGGCCACCGGGGTGACTGCTGACTCTGGCCAATGAAACACTGGTACGATGCCGGATTACATTCGTACCATCTGCGCACTCCTGACCAGCCAAGGACATTGCGAGGCTGAACCAAAAGAGCGTAAGGAGAAGAGAGATAACGCGCTTCATACTACTAAGGTCGCGCTAAACCTGTCGAAAAGCAAACGTGTTATACGTTATAAGTCACCTACTAAACCTTTGGTAAGTGTAGTAAATACGCTAGTTTCGTCGATAGTTGTCAGAACTCTCTGACCCCCTTGGGGGACTCCAAAAAAATCCAGAATATACCAGCAGACTTTATGCCTTTGAAGAAAAGCGCTTGTCAGGAGTACCGTCATATTTGTACGCCTCCCACTTCTTGTTGCCTTCAATAGCTCTATTGCGCCATGTGTTACGCTGGCTCACTAGCCGCGCTTGGTCGTCGAGTTGCTTGCGCAGCCCCTCGTCCTTGCGCTCTCTCCACCACCTATACTGCATAAGCCCCATGCCTAACAAGGCCATGGTCTCTGCACCAATAATCACATTGTACACGCCAAACACTTCTTCCATGAGCACAATATACAACATGACACGCTGTCATGCAATACTGCCATACTGTCAGTCATATACCTGACACACCTGACAATGTGTCCACTCCCGTGAGATAGTGTGTCGAATACTTGCGTATGTCAGAATTTCATGTAGCTTTGCTAAAGTGTTAGCGACGCTGCCAAGCAGCTAAGAGCGACAGGCGCAGCCTGACCAACTAACTGCTACGGCAGTAGAGAGCTAAAAGCGATGGCGCAGCCATCAGCGAGGAGGTAACACGAATCCCTGCCCATACTGTACATTAGGCATGTCTGCCGTCTAGTGCCTCTGGGTGGAACCCCGTCCAATACGAGTGGCCAAGAATCCTAACGGGATTCGCGCACTGCATAGGCTACCTCCTATATAAGGCCCCCTACCCCTCAGCTCCCATATATGAACCCCCCCCTTTACTAGGACATGGGGAAATTGTCTGGGGAAGCGTAAGTGGGGACCACATTAGGCCAAGGCCCCCCAACAAAAAGTCAAAGCAAGTACCCCCCACCTGATTCTAAAGGGGAGCTAAAACATCCGGATTCACTATCTATGGATAGCTATACTCTTGACCACGTAATCGTGGAGGAATGCATGGATGTACCTGCCAGCATGTTGGCAGTTACCAGTGTGTACACCTGTAATACTACAGGCGTGACTGATATTGACATGTCCCTTGTAGCAAGGGATGAGATGGACACGTATATGGACAAGTACCCCGAGGGTACACGTGTATGTGTCCGTATGTAAGGTAAGTAAGGTAAGGTAGGGCCCTGTATGGGTCCTGCTGTTACCACTAAGGGGGAGCTTAAACATCCGTATTCACGTATGAGGGGGGTGATGAGGATAGCTACGTGCGGTCCAAGTCACCTGCACTGTATTCTACCCCTTTCCCCTGTATGACATACTGACATACATTCCACCACTATGTGACAAGTTGTCACGTCATCTCTCAAACACCTATACAAATGTCCCTCTCTACCTTCCGCAAAACTGCAAATACTGTCGTCTCACACGTACACTACGCATCCGTCTCTACCAAGTTCGAAGTGTCTTACGACAAAAACATGGGTCAGTACATCGTGTACTGTCAGAACAATGACAACAAGTCCACTTGTGAACTGACTATCGGTCCACACTACGCTTGTGCCTACATGGTCATCACCGACCTAATCAAGCTCGGCTACAAGTCCATCTAATTTCATCGGGGTCATGGCATACGCTGTGGCCCCACAACCCTTTCTCTCATGTATCACGAAGATAACAACGCATCCGTTTGGCCAGTGCTCTTTGCCTGTGGCCTGCCTTTACTCATCGCTGTGCTCATCTGTCTCTGACGGGTGGGCATATGCCCTGCGGGGGGAGCTTCGCTTCTCTTCTTGCTGTCTATGGATTTCAACACACTCGTCACCAACGAGGCCACCTCTACAAAGGGTGCAGGCCTCATCGTCATCATCGACCACTCTTTCGACGGCACTTCCGCTGCTGTCACTGTCTTCGATGACACGGGCTCATACATCTGCGATGCACACATTGCCGACTGTGAACTCGATTCTCTCAAGTCTGACATGCCCCGTGCTATGTTCGACTAAACAATTTCTGACGTATATGCCCTGCTCCATACGGAGTGGGGCTATATACACTCTCTCTTTTCGTTTTTTTCGACGGTGTCTCCCTCGGGAGCTCCTGTCACAAACCACATTCCATGATTACCAATATTTCTCTCGGCATCCGTGCTGAACAAGTCACTGCTGCTATCCGCAACCGGGCTCCTCAGCACGTTCTCATCGCATCAGAAGTGTGTCCCTATGAGGGCAGCACCATGTATAATGTCGTCTACGACGATGATGTCCAGCACAGACTGCACACACTTACCGATGCCATGTTTGTTTATGGTTATGTAAGAGGTTATGGCATCAGCTGTACCCTTATGACAGACTAATGTATAGGGCGGGGGCTTCGGCCCCTGCCACTATATTCTCTAAGGGGAGCTATGTATCTCGGCTAACGCAATGCCTAAAAGCAAACACAATGCACACACTCAGCACACTCCTCCGCAAGCTCGCAATCGTCACACAGCACATCGCAGCAATGCAGAACGAGCAGGTCGCGTTCTACCTCGCATCACAGCTCAAGTCTGCAAGCGCGTTCAGCTCAGTAGACTACGTGGACATCGCAGACACCGTAGCAGACTACCTCTCGGAAGCAACTGCAGACGACTTCTGCCCCGAGGACATTAAGCGCCTCCACTCAATCGGCATCACACTTCGCCAATGCCTGCCACTCCTGCACACAGTGCAAGATTCTCTCATCCAAAACCCTGCAGCATAATCGCTGCGGGGTAAACCCCTTACTCTCATGTACACCGTCATCCAACAACAAATCATCGCGGGTTCAGTCCTCACTGCCCTCATGCTCATCCCATCACTCGTTGCTTACCTGCGCTCATTGCTCGGGTAAGTACAACACTTCAACAAAATCAACAAATGAACGAACAAGAAGCTCTCCTGCTCGACGTCGGTAACGCCGTCGGCTCTCTCGCCATCATCGTTGGCATGTTTCTCATCGTCACTCTTGGCGCAATTCTCATTCAATCCATCACAAAATGAACAACGTTTCTTCCTTCTTCCGGCACCTCGCTACGTCAATCGTAGCGGGGGTGCTTTGCTTCTGCGCTCTGCAATCATGCGCACAAACCACGTACCGTGGCCATCTCAAAACTGAGAATGGTTTCCTCGACGCCACAATATTTGTTGACCCTGTCAACGATATTGCTACAGTGCACGATTGGACCTTCAGCACCACCGGCACATACCCGACAGTCGTCGGTACCGATGGGTTCATGATTGACAATGAGCGGTTCCCGCTCCTGTTCACCCACATAGCCGGGTACACGTACGAGGTTCTCTACTTGGTTCACGGCAAGCTGTACGCTGACGAAATCACGTTCGAGATTCTCGACTAACCCCACTCCGTATACAGGTTGGCGCTTAACGCGCTGACTTGTATGCCGAGAAGGGGAGCTTATTGTCTCATTTTACTTGTGGACATACAGTCACTCATTTCTCTTTTACCCTCAATACACAATAGCATGAACGCTAAAATCACAAAGGTCTTCGGCGCCACTAAGTCCGAAAAGAACGGCAAGTTTTACCTCGCAACTTCGGCTACCATGTCCACCGGCACATCTGTCTTGGGCACGGGCGTTGAATCCAATGCACTTGTCAACATCGCACTCAATGAGCTCTCCGAGACCATTGCGGCTTTGCTGACGCCCAACCCTGCCAACCCCAACCGCTTCGATGCCAAGGACATTGAGTCCCAGCAGCTCGGTACGGATGGCGAGGGTCTCCAAGTCACACTCCGCGACGTGCGTGCACACGACGAGAAGGAGGGTGTCTATTGGGCCACCGTTTGATTCTCTGCAATCACGCTCTCACAGTCACCCTTCGGGGTGGCTGTGCAGGGTTCGGGCCCTTACCAAAATAACCGGCAAATGGAGCCGGAGTCAGACACTCCCACTGTGGGGTGCACTCATTCGTAAGTTCAGTGTCGGGACATTCCCTCATCCCTTGGCTCAGCCTTTGGAGCACTGACTTACTCATCTCCTGCTGTGGCAGGAAGGGGAAGTCGTTGGGAACTGCGGCCACAGCCGGTTTAGTACCGCGACTCCCCTTAGTTATAGAAAGGTCGTACACATAGTCCGGTGATGGGCGACGACGTAATCCAGCAAGATGACAAACTGCTAAGCACGTCAGGTATGGTAATACCCTACTAAGACATCTAGCGCACCTGCGTGCTTTCTACTCTTACACATTCTTTCACAAAGCATAAATGCACCCTTTCCTTTTGTTTCCCGTGTTCGGCACTCTGCTGTTCATCTACTCTTTTTTCTTTCAACGTTAATTCCACAACATCATGTATCTCAACATTCCCGGCAACAAGCCAACCACTACTGCTACCACCACGGTGCAGCCCCGTCCTCGCATGTTCTCTGCCATCAACGGCGTAATCGTTGTTGCCAAATGAGCCGCCGTGACACCATCGACGGCAAGACAGCTGCAGAAGCTATCTTGTCCAACATCATCGAGCTCGTAGCTAACATGCCAGAATCCAAGGCAGTACACGCTCGCTCTGCTATCATGCTCGTCAACCGTATGGTTGCCAAGCACTTGTTCACGCCCAGTGACGTACCTCACCACCACCGTGTAGCCACCGTCAGTGAGTTGTGCTCACAAGCTGCCGAACGTCCATACATCGACAGCTACGAGAAGCAAGTCTACGCAAATGCTGCTGATACTGCCCGTGACTCCTACGATGCAGTCATGTATCACAGCAACATGGAAGCACCCCTTCCTTTCTAACCTACCAGTACCCTCGCTTCGGCGGGGGTACTACCCTTTGGGGTTCGGTTGTTCCAACCGATTTCTATTGTATATTGGTAACATGTTTATGCCCTCGCATCACCCCTTCTTTACGTTGCAATGCTCTGACGAGCAGAGCCTTGCGCAATATGTTCACGCGGGTGCGTTCAGTCGCATGGCCGACGAAGCCTACAACGACCTCTGTGCAGGCGAGACACTAATCGTGTCCATATCTCGGTTCGAGACCAACGGTGGAGTCGCATTCATCTTCTACGATGACGGCGCGCCGACTTTTTACACGGAGCTATCGCGCTCCCCGTCGGACCGAGACAAACAAGCGTTGCTAATAATCGAGTCCGTACACCGCGAGCTTGCCGATGAGTTGTTTAGCACAACGTTCCTCTGCGAGGACTACCAGTTACCCAAGAAGGACTTGACGTCCTGCTGAACCTATTGAGGGAGCTAAGGTTCTCTATTTGCTATCAGTAGTGACAAAGTATATGTCACGTTTATCTGTTTCATTCTCAAATACTTACAACCCATGACTATCATGATTATTGGTTACGTGCTAACCGTGGCTATCGCCTGTTACTACGTCAACAAGTTTGCGCGCAGCGCCCGTGACCTCGAGCTTCGCCTGCGTAACTACAAAGTTTGGCTCGACGATTCCAACGAATCTTGCCTCGCATCCAGCAAAGAATTGGAAAAAGCGTACCATGTTATTGACCGTTACGAAGAGTACCTGCACAAGTATGGACACTTCGACAAGGCTGACACCGTGACTGACGCTGTTGTCGAGGCTATCAATGACAAAGTTGCGTGTGCGGGCATCTACTACGATGCCGACGGCAATCCCTTGATTGACCAGCTTGATTGGACTCCCCAAGAAGGCGTGACTTACTCTGAATCCGACGATAGCGATGTCTGATGATGACTTGAACGACCTCTTCAACGAGTTTCTCTCGGGTAACTCGGGCCCATTGCCTGAGCCTACCCCTGAGGAGCTTCGTGTCGAGGCTATGACTGCCACCGAGCTACACATGACTGCCTTTTACGAGGCCTGTGAAACTCGCACCAAAGGATGGCGTGAAATGCTCGGCTCTTGGCTCGAGGAACTCAAACACTACTTGACAGTACTCGAGGACTTCGAAGAGTATGAACAATGTGCTAAGGTATTTGCGTGTATGCGTGAGATTCGTGAAGTATCTTCCAACATGACACTCAACAAGCACTTAGCTGACCTTAACATTGACATCGTACACGAAGTCGAACCCGATACTGATGAGCCAGACTTTTGACCCGGACAACGACCCACTGTTTCACACAGTAGTCGAAGCTGTCCAACGCATCATCACGAGTATCGAGTACGGTATCCAGTTTAACGAAGGCTCTATCGAAATAGAAGAACCTTCGGGCAATTACATTACCCTGCCCCGCGTACAGTGGAAGCAGGAGCTGCAAGCAGCACTTGGTTTCTTTGAAGAATCCGAGTACTACGAGGAATGCGCGCGATGCCAAAAGTGTATCAAAACACTTGAAGCAGAGCCAACTGTTGACCAAATAATCAGACAAATCTCTGACCATGCCAACAAGCAAAACAAGGATTGACGGTATCAAAGCCTCAGTCCGCAACCTGTCCAGCGTACGTCGCAACGAGTACATTCAACTCAAGCAACACGCGCCCAAGTCAGAGCAACAACATGTCCGCGAGGCCTTTCTCTTCTTCCAAGATGAGGCCATGATGGACGCGCTCGTTGCTTCCTACCTCTAAGTTTCCCTAGCCCCTCACCTTGATACGAGTGGGGGGCTAGCAACTCTCTAGTATCACAAACACTTTTTATTTACAACACAATGACGTTTAACGAAATCACTTCCGTCCGCGAGGGCATCGACAAGTCTGGTCGCAATTTCAAGACCATCAACCTCACCTGCACCACGTTCAACACGATGGTACACCCTGTTACAGGCGCTACTGTCAACGCGCTTGGCAACAGCACCACCCAGACGCTTAACGCGTGGCAAGAAGGCGTGGACTCTCCGTACAACCACCTCTTCAATGCCCCTGTTGGTACTGCGGTCGTGGGCTCACTCGCTACACGCGATGTCGAGACGTACCAGATTGAGGACGAAGTCTCCGGCAACACGTTGCTGCGTGATGTCAACACGTACACCTGTTTCGTCCCTGCCAGCGAGGACGATGCCAACTTCGAAAGCAGCGTTCGCAATGCTTTCCGTTGGAACGGACACCCAGTTGCCGATACGGTGACTGCCTGATTGCAGAGCTGACAAATGTGCCCCTGCCTCCTAGTGAGGTGGGGGTACTTCTTACTTTGAAACCCCCTTCCCCATGAAAAACATGTTCATCTTTGCGCTTATCAGCGCAACGCTTTTCGCTTGTACTCCCATCGAGAACGAGCCACAGGTTACCAACTTTGGCTTCTCTTACGGTGAGACCTATACGGTCGACATCTACGAAGAAGACAATGACCCCTACCAAGAGTCTATCGTCTTCGTCAACGACTCCGTTGCCATTGGTGATGGCGCTACGTTTACTTCTACATGGAACGAACTTGGCGTTCTTCTCCAATACGAGAACGAAGACTTTAAGTTCATCTACAACGCTAGCTTTGACAAGCTTGTCTGTAACAAGACAGAAGAACTTACAATCATAATCAGGAAATACTGATTGGAAAGCGCGACGGTCTACGTGCAGGTTCGACTCCTGCAGCGCTTCTATTAATAGGTATTGTGCACCACCTCTGACGGGCACACGCTAATACTAGCACCAATGGCACCTCAAATGAAGAAGTTCCACAAGCTCTCTGAGCTACCCAAGTTGTCCCGTAACACCACAGCAGTCCTCGGACAGAAGCCTGAAGGTAAATACGGGGTTCAAGTCATCCCCAACACTCCTGTCTATGACAGCGAAGGTGCGTGGATGATGACGTGTGTTGTCACCGGACGCAAGTTCTCTCCAATCCAAGTGCCCTCGCACTTCTTGGCTGAGTCTGTTTGCGATGGCAAGGCATACAAGAAGCTCATGGCTAAGAAGCCTACAGCTGCAAAAATCAAACTCTCTAAATCCAAGAAGTCATGATTGCTGCTTTTTACGTTGTTTTCTGTGCAGCCATGGGCTACGCAGCTTCCGAGATTGCCCTCAGTAATGGGGGTAACAGCATCCAAGCCTTTTGGATTGGTGCTCTCTTTGGTCCACTCGGCGTCCTCGCCGTGTACCTGAAGAACTAAATCCAAGTAACCCGCAAGGGTCCGGCTTGGTGGTGAAGCTCGGCACCGCAATCCCCGAGCCGTTTGAAGCACGCGCGCTTCCGTTCCACGTTCCGATATACGTGGTGGTATCTCTGTGACCACAAGATAGAGAGGTTTTCCCCTTGCACTGATTAAGCACACGGGGCGACGCTACATCGAGAAAGTAGAAGTAAACACAGTTGCATCGTCTGCATGTCGTATCGTGTGTTTGCGCCGGCACTTATTGTGGAAGATAGGTATGAGAGAAAGACAGGAACGGGGGGCCTTCGGGTCCCCCAAGTACTGCGCCATCGTCCACTACAACTTATTATTCTTTTTACCATGTCTAGATTTGATTACAAAGACCACCCCGTTATTAGTAGGGTGGAACGCATTTCTGTGTCTCCGGCACAAGATTACCCAGATATTCTTAGAGTCGAGGCGCTTAACCGCGTTCAAAAGGTTCTCGAGATTCGCAAGATTGTCCGTGACGGATACATTGCTCGTGGATTCCGAGACGTCAACGTCAGGTTTATTGACGGAAGCGTCCAAGACATGATTGACAGCAGCAAACTTGACGGGCGTCCCCTTCCGGACACGCTCTTCTTTGATGTTGAGTTAGTTATGCCACGCGTAGAACAGCTTGACAGCAATGCTCGCATGAAAACCGGAGAAGGCACGCTTACGCCTGCTCCATCCAAAGACGACCAAGACCGTAGTTACAAGGACTACGGCGCCTATAACCAAAACGACCATCTTTACTGGACATGAACAAGATTCCCACCCTCCTCTTTGCTCTGATGCTTTGCGCATCCACTGTCTTTGGACAACGAGTCGACCAAACCGGCGTTGACGACTGGCAAAACATCAACATCAAAGCGGCTGGCATGCTTACCAAGCATGGCACGCATCGAGCCTCAATCTTGCTTACGGATAGCGGCGCTGTCTTCGCAGACAAAGACGTCGTATGCCGTGGTCTTTGGGCTGACCAGAACAGCGAGTACATCTCGCTTGGGTTTGACTGCGCAGACGAGTGGCCTTCGCAGTACGAGTACCTATACACTACATGGGATGAGAATAAAACCAAGTTTCATGTGTACCGCGCTATCGGTTACCACCGAGTAAAGCTGTATATGTTAGTTGACGAATTTTGACATGTCGATTCCTGATTGGCTACTGTTTATAACTGGTCTGGGCTTTTTTATGCTGATGTTGTACTTTGGCAATAGATTAGACGACTAATCCTATCACGGGCAACGGCCTCGTGACATATGTACTTAACACTGGAAACATGAGTACACGCAAACTAGTGACTAAGCTAGTCAAGGACAATCCTAGTGCCTCAAACGCTGAGATTGCCCGCCTCGCGATTGAAGCAGGCTCCGATAAATCCGAACGTAACCTTCGTAAGATGGCTGCTTCGGTGAAGTCAGGAACTGCTTCGGTCCACAACGTCGTCGACAACAGTAAATCTTCTGTTGCCGCTGACAACCTCACCTCTGTCTCGTCTAATGAGGATGGCTCAAAAGAGTTCTCTTACAAGGGCAGCAGGTCTATCACCAGTCTCGATGAGGCTGTTGACTTCTTTGAAGTCGACACCAATAAGTGGCAAGTCACATCGTGGACTTGTAACTCTTGGGATGCCGGTGACAAGACAAACTATCAAGTCAAAGTTAAACTGGCGCCGGTTGGCCCGGCTGACGTTGACCTGACTAAGGTGCAGGAAGCCTACACTGAGTCTGTCCGTACGGTCAAGACTAAGAAGGTTAAAGGTGCCGGTACCGGAGTGGCTGTCCTTTCGGACTTTCACATCGGTGCAAAGGTAACCGACATGTTGCAAACTGATGACTTCAGTTACGATGTAGTCGTTAACCGACTAAATCAAGCAGCAGAGCAAATCAACCGCTTTCACTACAAGAAGGTCGAGGTTGCCTTGCTTGGCGATTTCATCGAGACCTTCACCGGCCTCAACCACATGAACAGCTGGCAACAGCTAGAGTATGGTGGCTACGGTGCTAACGTCACGATTATCGCCTACAACATCATCCGTGACTTTTTGTCCCAAATTAACAACTTGGAACGAGTAACAGTTGTGTCTGGTAACCATGATAGAACTACTATCAAGGCAGACATTGACAGTCAGGGCGGTGTTGCACAGATTTTGGGGTTCATGCTTGAGCAATCAGGACTGAACGTCAACTTCTCACACTCAATAGTCAGCGAGAATATCGATGGTATTCGGTACCTTTTCACTCACAACCACCTCGGTTTGTCTAAGAACGATATGGTTCAGACATTCTGGGAGTACGGTGAGCAAGGCACATACAACGTCCTCTTGGGCGGCCACTACCACAGTCGACGCGGCAAAGCACAGTACAAGAAGATTGACACTATCCATTGGGACCAAGCGAACTATCGCGCAATCTCAGTGGCGCCAATCTTTACGGGTAATTGGTACAGTGAAAGTAACGGATGGTCTAGTACCTCCGGTATTACAATCATTGAAAACAACGGAGACGGTAGACCAAACGTCTTCGACTTTACCCTAGTTTAATCGAGAGGGGGTGGCTACGGTCATCCCCTTTCTTTTCTCCTCACGATGACTCACCACCAAATCGAGGAGTTGGTTGTACCCGTTGCTACACGGGTAGCCAAGTCCATAACCAAACACACTCAAGACCAACAAGAAGCCGTAGCGCATACACTGCGCACCATCATAAGTAAAATGGATGATTGGGACGGCAGACCTATTGAAGCTTGGGCTAACCGTATTGCCCGTAACAAGGCAATAGACCTTTCTAAGTTGCGCAGACGTGACGCTGACTACGACTCTACAGAGTTTATACACGTACACGATGAGCAGCCTGAAGAAGATAGAGACTACAGTGCTTTGCACAAAGCTATTGATTCACTCTCTCCGAGAAAACGGGAGCTGATGGTCCTGCATTACTTTAAGAATATGGAGATGCAAACTATCGCCGAGTCCGTAGGGACAAGTCTTTCGAACGTCAAGGTAACCATTATGCGTGCCAGACAAGACCTCAAACAACTCTTAACACAATGATTTCAGCATTAACAGGACTAATCGTAGGCGCCCTGCTCTGCGGTGTGTCTTTTATTATTTGCTACCTCGGTATGCAGGTAGACCCCAAGCAGGGCATGTCTTATGTAGCAGGCGGCTTCATGATAAAGATGGTCGTTGGCGCTACCTTATCGGTAGGGCTTGCCCTTTACGTACCCGGATTCGAGATTGTCCCGTTTGCACTCGTACTGGCTATGATGCTCGGTGTCGGTATTCCAGCTGTTGCTATTTATGTCACTCGTAAAACAGGTTGAACGTAAGTCAATGGAGATTCGCTACAGCGGGCGCTCCACTGATTACATCTCACCCTCATTCGGCTATGGCTGTCTGTTTAACTGTAGCTACTGCTACATGAAGCGACACCTGCCCGAGGGACTCACGGTAGCGGGCAACCCCGACACTATACTACAGGCTATCGACAGACACGTGCATTTCTATGCCGATGTCAAGAAGCCCAACCAGACACATCCTCATTTCATCTCTTACGATATCTCTTGTAACGAGGACTTTGCGCTACACGCGAAGTTCCACGATTGGGAGAAGATATTCTCGTTCTTCCGTGACCACGACCTTGCTATGGCAAGCATGGCTACTAAGACAATCCCACGCCACTTCCTCGAGTTCAACCCCGAGGGCAAGGTAAGGATTCGCTTTTCGCTCATGCCCCAGCGTATCGCTGACATGGTAGAGCCCAACACCGCGCCTATTGCAGAGCGCATCGCAGCTATCGACGAATTCATCGATTCAGGCTACGACATCCATGTAAACTTTAGCCCAATCATCTTATACAATGGATGGGAAGAGGATTACGAAGAGCTGTTTTGGAAGCTCAATGATGGTATCGCACACTGCAACAAGGACATTGTATTGTCCGAGTGCATCATGCTCACACATGAAGAGAAGAAGCACATGCGTAACCTTAAAGACCAGCTACCCGCTGAGCATCTCTTGTGGAATCCTGCAATACAGGAACCCAAGACCAGCCAGTATGGTGGTAAGAATGTACGCTACAAACGCGACATCAAGCGTCAAGCTATTAACCGTTTCACTGAAATACACGACCGTGTAATTTCTTGGAACACAATCAGATACATATTCTAATGACTATTCTTTGGATTACTGACGTGGTTGCTGTCACAGCGGCCGTTGCAATCATCGTGGTTGCGAGCTGGTTAGCTATTGCATGCTTCTTACTTTCATTGCAGAGCTACTACCAACATGTTGTCGAGGTAAACCACCGTTTGATGGAAAGGTTTGCACAGACAACGAATTACCCAATGTACCAGCGATACCAAGAGCGGGCAGTCAAAGCTGCCGGAAGGTTGAACAAAGTGTACAAGGGTCTCGAACTCATCACCTTTCTCTGATGGTTTACTACATCTCACCCCAGACATCTAACTTTGATGACATCCAAACCTGCACCGAGCAGAACGCATACGACTACCTTAAGCAGTCGCGTGTGTTCCAAGTCGACACGGAGACCACAGGCCTCTCCTTTGTGGACGACACGCTCCTCACCATTCAGCTCGGTACCAGTGAGCACCAGTTTGTATTCGACGTACGGCACAAACCGAAACTTCCGCTAGTCAAGCTGCTCCTAGAGTCGCGTGCACAGAAGAAGATTCTGCACAACGTAAGCTTTGACTACAAGTTTCTTAAGTCTTACGGCTTTACAATGGCCAACGTGCACGACACGATGGTAGTAGAGAAGGTGCTTACTAATGGTAAAGATGCGCAGCGTGGCTTCTATGGCTTGGCATCTCTCTTGGACAGGTACCTTAACGTGTACATGTCTAAGGAAGAGCAGACTAGCTTTATCGGACACGAAGGTGAGTTTACCAAAGCTCAAATTCTGTACGCCGCCAAGGACGTTGAGTACTTACAACAAGTTCGAGACTTCCAGCTAGCAGACGCACGTAAGCAAAACCTTGAGACCTGCGTTTCCTTAGAAAACTCCGCAGTGCTTGCGTTCTCGGACATCGAGTACAATGGCATGCTCGTGGATAAAGACAAGTGGCTAAACCTAGCCGCCACCAAACTCGCTGAGGCCCAAAACCTAGAACAACAACTTAACGAGTTTATTCTTAATGACGATACGTTTTCGCAATTCAAACCGTCCGCGTTTCAAACGGACCTTTTCGCGTCCGAGGACGTGGCACGCATTTCTTCGGTAAGTATTAACTGGTCGTCACCTCATCAGACAACCCCCATCCTTCAAAAGCTACTACCTAAATTGGAGTCTTCAGACACTAAGATACTGGTAGCCAAGCATATGGACGTACACCCTCTTATCGCTGCCTTCGTGCAGTTTAAAGAAAAGTACAAGAAGGCTACGGCGTTTGGTCCTGAATGGTGTGATAAGTACATCGATTCTGATGGAAAAGTACACACTAGTTTCACGCAGATTATTAGGACAGGTCGAGTAAGTTCGTCCCGCCCGAATATGCAACAGATACCTGCTGACAATGATTACAGAAACTGCTTTATTGCTCCTAAAGGTTGGTCGTATGTCTCATCCGACTTCTCATCCCAAGAGCTGTGCATTATCGCACATGGTTCACAAGACCCTGTGTGGCTCCGTGCGCTCGAGGATGGACAAGACCTTCACTCTGTCTGCGCAGACCTCGTCTACGGACAGGAATGGGTAGACGCAGCGGAAGAAGGCTGTGCGTACATGGCTCACAGGGCCAAGTGCGACTGCAAAGGGCACAAGAAGCTACGTAATGCAGTCAAGGGTATCAACTTTGGACTGGCCTATGGTATGGGTCCGCACAAACTGTCTGATACACTTGACATTCCTGTCGAGCAAGCGCAAGAGCTAATTGACAAGTACTTCAAGGTGTTCCCTTCTATCAAGTCATTCCTTGACAAGAATGGCCGCTTCGGTAAGAAGAATGGTTACATCCGCACTATGGCGCCTTACGGTCGCATCCGCAAGTTTCCCTTGTGGGCTGGCCCTGCCACTGAGATGAAAGACCTCGGTGCAATCGACCGCATGTCACGTAACACTCCTATTCAGGGTGCTGCGGGTGACATGACTAAAGAGGCTATGTGCCGTATCCGTCAACTCATTCACGACAAGCGTGACGAGATACAGATGGTTATGGCCGTACACGACCAGCTTGACTTTATCGTTCGCGATGACCTGTTGGACAAGTACAAGCCTATTATCACAGAACAAATGGAGCTCGCGGGTAAGACTATCGTGACCTCAGGACTGCTCAAGTCCGACACTACATCCTCTAAATCATGGGAGAAATGAGCAAAGAAATCACACTTGACGGCATTGTCGCCGACTTGCAAGCTGCAACCAATCAGTTGGACCAGTTTGCTCAAGCAGCTACAGCAGACAGCAATGACCAAGTCTTGCGGGCTCGCATGACTCAGTGCCTTGTACTCGCTGGTACTGCCCTCGAGATTCTCGGTGGCTTGAATGCTCAAGCTAAAGCGGCAGCAGCTGCACAAGAAGCTGAGGCTAACGGTTCAGACGCAGATGTCGATGCGTAAGGGCATCTTTTGCAATGGTAACACGCCAACGTACGCCCATCAGGGAGACGCTGGTGCTGACATCACAGCAAATGAGACGGTGACAATCCGGTACGGCGAGCGTGAGCTTGTCCGTACTGGACTCCGTCTTGCTTTGCCGGATGACGCTGTTGCCATGGTCTGCTCACGTAGCGGACTCGCACACAAGAACGGGCTCATCGTGGCTAACGCGCCGGGCATTATCGACAGCGGATACCGTGGTGAAATCATGGTCAACTTGCTTAACACAGGCAAGAAAGACTTTATAGTAGAACCCGGCATGCGTATCGCACAGCTTGTGCTGTTGCCTTTTGTACAGGCAGCATTCATGCCTGTCCTTGACGAGGTGTTCGAAGAGCTCGATGATACCGAGCGTGGAGACGGAGGCCATGGGTCCAGTGGAGTATGACAGTTGCTGTAGAAATGCAAGGACTTAACGACACCCGCCCATTTATGTTGACGTGGAATCGTGGAGACAAGAGCTACTCGCTTGACATCCCCAAAAACCTCCACAAGATAGACTTGGAAGCCGGATGGAATGTGAATGACTTTCACATTACCTTGACACCGCACATAACTGAAGGCCCTGACAATGATGATGGTAATGGTGAGCACCGTTTTTGGGTGGTTAGCATCATCGACATTGCAGGCAACGAACCAAAAGCAGTTGCCTCTGGCTCTGTGTCTTGGGGCGAGTTCTTCGTTATGGAAGGCCTAACCGAGGACGACTACGTCCTTACTGATAAAGGACTCGATGCCTAAGTTCAAGATTAACTTTACTGTAGTTGAGACGCATGAGCAAGCTCACACAGTAAACGCCGAGACAGAAGAGGCTGCTATGCAGCAGGCTCTTTTTATGTTTAACACTGAAAACAAGGACCTACATGAGAACTGCAAGGTCGAGATGACTTGTGATGGAGAATGATGCAATCAAAATTGTAAAGCGCTTTCATGGTATTATGAAACGCAATGCTAGTCGAACGCAACATTTGTCTGTTACAATGAGCGAGCTTTACGTGCTCAACGAGGACGTAGAGAACTTGTTTCACAAAGACGAATTGAAATCATGACACAACGTGAACGATGGGAAATGGAAGAACGCGAGTTCTCCCTGACCGCAACCGTGACCAAGGTCTACGAAGTAGAAGTAAGGGTCATGGCGACTAGCGACGAGAGTGCGAAGGCACAATTCGAAGAGCTGCGTTCCGAGATTGCTAATAGCGTATCGGAAGACCAGCTTATCGAGTGTGTTGTAGAGGAAGAGGGTTGCTACGACCCCATCAGCAGCTTAGATGATTGACGAGAAACGTCTTGCACGCCAAAAGAGTATCCTCCGCAGCTGGGCTAGTAACGGCTGCAGGGGTACTCTGGAGGCATGCACGGGTTTCGGCAAGACATACACTGCCGTCCTCGCAATCAAGGCACTTAACGAACAGCAATCAGGGGCTAAGACCCTCGTGATTGTACCTACCATACACCTTAAGAAGCAGTGGGAAGACCAAGTGTCTGACTTGCAGCATGTTACGGTGTTGGTAATTAACTCCGCAATCAAGTACGAACACAATGTCAATCTATTGATACTGGACGAGATTCATAACTATGCAACCAGCTCTTTTGGTTACATCTTTGAACGAGTACAGTACAAGAAGATATTGGGTCTGACAGCGACTATCTCCCGACAAGACGGGAATGATTATCTTCTTCGGCAGAAGGCGCCTATCGTGGCGACTGTCAAGCTGGAAGAAGCGCTGCGTGAAGGGTACGTCAGCCCGTTCAGGGTATTGAACGTACCGGTTTACTTGAACGACCAAGATAGGGATGAGTACAAAGAGTTGTCACGCAACTTTAACTACTATTTCTCTAAGTTCGGTAATGATTTCGGACAGGCTATGAACTGCCTCAAATCGGAACAAGCGTGCGAGAACTTTGCACGTAGGACTGCTGCTGATGGAGACAAGGTTAGAGTGTGGGCAATTAATTTCAATCGCAATATGGCGAAACGGAAGAAGATGCTCTACATGAACCAGTCGAAACTTGACAGCGTGTACCGCTTGTGCACCGAGATGAGGGAGCTAAGAACCATCACATTTAGCGAATCAGTGGATTTTGCTAACGCGATAACTGCTGAACTACCACTCGAGTCGGTTGCGTATTCTAGTAAGATGCCAGCCAAGAAGAGGCGCGAAGCACTCGAACAATTCAACTCAGGCACGGCACGCATCATTAACACGGCGCGTGCATTGGACGAGGGGTTTGACGTTCCGGGTGTCGAGCTTGCCATTATCTCAAGTGGCAGTAGTTCTCCAAGGCAAGACGTGCAGCGTACGGGACGTGCTATTCGATTCGTCGAAGGAAAGGTTGGCTACATCGTCAACTTGTACATGCCCGACACGCAAGATGAGAAGTGGATGCGTAAGCGACAGAAGAACTCCACCAACATCGAACACGTGCAATCCCTAGACCACGCTGTCCAGTTAATGGGTGGCATAACTAACACCACATCATGAGTTACGAAGACGAACTTGCTAAGAAGCACGAGGCGATGGATATGTTTGAAGAGTTTGTAGATGCGTACCCAAAGTTCTTGTGGATTGAGGGTAAGCGTGTACCTGCTTTGAATGCTGACATGGATGAACTGGAAACCCGGTACATCGAAAAGGTAGTCAAACGAAAGCTGCACGAACGTGTTATGAAAGCTCTTACATGGGCTGCCAGCAACCACGAGATTCACATGGGTATTCAGAAGTGGTTTGCATCCCGCCAGTGGGTAGCCGTAGAAGAGATTATGAATGACACCACAGGACAGAAACTACCCGGAGCGAGGCTCCTCTAAGTTGGACATCCAGACCAGCAAGTTTGCTGCTGTTAACGCAGCAAGTGAGATATCTGAAGCTAGGTCTGGTAACCGACTTGTAATGGCCAGTCGTTGGGATAAGCTGAACTACATGTTGCTCGGCGGTTTCCAATTTGGTCAGACCTATATGTTGTGCGGGGCTTCCGGTCACGGTAAGTCCTACATGCTCAACATGCTACTGCGTGACTTTACAAACCCAACTCTTCAGAGAGACGTAACCAAAACCCGCATCCTGCACTTCTCATTCGAGATGTCAGCTGCTGCGGAAATGACACGTCGCATCTCTACCCTCACAGGCATTAGCTATCGTAAGCTTATGTCTGCTGACAGGCCGTTGACAGCGGAAGAGCACGGGATAGTATCGTCTGCAGCGGAGCGATTGAAAGACGAGCCCATCTACTTCGTAGAGACACCGGGTAATCGTCAGCAAATACGCGACACTATTGACCGCATGAAGCAGAGGTTCCCAGATGACAACCTTGTTGTTACCTTAGACCACACTCTGCTCGCGCAGTCTATGCCGGGAGAGAACGAGATTCAGACGTTGGCTGAGCTTGGCAAGATGTTTATCGATATTCGTAAGGAGTTCGGTACACTTAACATCCTACTGTCACAGCTTAACGACAAGATTGAGTCTAGCTCTCGGCGTGACCCTAGTGTTCCTTCGCTCCATTTCCCTACAAAGACCGACATTCACGGTAGCAAACAGCTGTACCATGCAGCCGACGTTTGCCTAGTGATGCACCAACCTGCCCTACTCGGGTTGGAAGTCTACGGGCCAGACCGTGTCCCGACAATGACTGAAGATGGCAAGAACTTAATTAGCTTGCACGTCCTCAAGAATCGTCATGGTACACAAGGTTATACCCGTATGATTGCCAACCTAGAGAATGGTAGGATAGACCCGTGGTCCGACAACTACAAGGCAGACGTGCCCTTGGACGGACCACTTTTTTCAATTCAGTAACGCATGCAATTACCAACTGAACGGACCCCGGCGAGCCGTAAATCGCCACGACTGCTGACCTTGTTTGGTCAGAGCAAGGTGGGTAAAACCACAACTCTTGCACAACTTGACAACTGCCTCATTATCGATACCGAGCAAGGTACCGATATGATTGATGCCATGAAGGTACAATGCAACACTTTGCAAGAAGTGATGGCTACCCTCAAGGCATTGCGCGAAGGTGAGCACAAGTATGACTACATCGCCGTCGACACGATTGACAATATCGTGCACTGGATGGAGGAGTTTGTCTGCAAATCCGAAGGTGTCAAGACCATCGGCGACCTCGAGTTCGGTAAGGGCTACGCTATGGTACGTGATAACGTGATGAAGATTATCTCTCAGCTTAAGCCTTTGGCTGCTAAGGGTGTCATCCTCATCGGTCATCGCAAGAAGACTTTGATTGCCAATGATACGGACATCAAGGTTAACACCAGCAGCCTTGACCTGAGCGGTAAGCTCAAGAACTTTATCATGGCCGACAGCGACGCCATTGGCTACGTATTCCGTGACTCGGAAGGCGTGCTCAAGGTCAGCTTTATGGCCGATGACGAGACCGAAGCCGGTGCTCGTTGCGAACACTTGCGAGGTCAAGTGCTCGATTTCACCATGTCCCAAATCTACATTGACTGATGTACAATATTGATAACTCTGTCGAATCCCCCAAGTCCAACGCCCCGATGCCTGCTGGTATCAACCAGAACGTCCGTCTCCTCGGTGTCTTCTTTGAGGCGCTGCGTCAAGACGGTACGGGTGGCAACGTGCTTAAGTTTAACTTTGAGGACGAGTCCGGTCGTAAGTTCCGACACACCGAGTTCGAGGTGGATGTAGAACGCCAGAAGCAGATGGCTAAACAGTGGGGCAAGGACCCAGACAAGCAGGTGCGTAATGCACTGATGGGTCTGAGCGGACGTGTCAAGCACATCTTGTCCTGCTATATTCCTAAGGACAAGGTCGTTATCACTGGCAACACATGGGACGAGTTCGGCGGCAACGTCGTGTCTCTTCTCGGTGACGCGTTCAAAGGTGTAGACGTTCGAGTCAAGCTCATCCTCAACAACAAGGACTACACCATGTTCCCGAAGCAGGCATTCCGCCCCTTCATTCAGCGCATGGATACGCCTGACACGTTGGCCATTGAAGAGAAGTATGAGCGCGTTGCTCCTAAGTCTGCAGCCGGCACTAGTGCCAGCGGACTGGACGCACTGCTCGACGACCCGACCCCTGCAGGCCCTGCTACCGGTGACCTCGATGCTGCTATTGCTGCAGCTAGCGTAAGCACTCCGGTTAGCGAGCCCGCTCCATGGGATGACATTGCAGCTAACCCACAAGTTGGGCATCCGCTCAGTGGGCCTGATGCGGCAAGCAAGGCTGGCTTTGACAGCAGCGACGAGGACCTCGTATTCTGATGGAAAAGTTTAGCTTGTTCAAGCGGTGGTACATTAGGCACCGCCTGCCCGGTCATACGGATTGGGCCACGATGGTACTGATTAGTGCTGGATGGGCCATGCTCATCTTCTGTTTATACAGGCTTCTAAACTGATATATTGGGGGGCGTCTTCGGGCGTCCCCCTATATTTATGTATAGTATTTTACCCACGATTAACAAGGAATGGATACTTGAACGAGTATCACAAGAGGAAATCATGGTCCGGTACACGG
>Ga0187217_1000288_pt1 | contig 21150 bp, 16 predicted proteins | sample 15SPOviralmetaG_FD_130165 | JGI IMG/M metagenome (GOLD analysis project Ga0187217, IMG submission 130165) | Marine viral communities from the oligotrophic San Pedro Time Series (SPOT) site, San Pedro Channel, CA, USA - 15 SPOT_SRF_2010-09-15... | ecosystem: Environmental > Aquatic > Marine >... | reverse complement strand
GGGGTCGTAACTATCTATACTATAAAACCCCATGGTTGCCCACGGGGTTTTTGTGTGCCAGTTGTCAAAGTGGATCATCGGGCACGGGAGGTTTTGAAGGGATGCTCAGCAAATGCAGCGTAGATGTAGGTAGAACCGTCACCATTGTGGTTGCTATTGCTTGTGCGTATCTTAAAACCATTAGATATTATGTCTAACGCCGTAAAAGTATTTTCAGCATCACTGCTTTGTGCTTTCAACTCTAGATCGCAAACATTGTAGGAGTTTCGTGCCGTATCGTGTATGTACCAATCGGTTGTACCAGTCGTTGCATTCTTGCGGAGCACCCACCGTGGCTTAAACCCGGTATAGACAAACGGGCCATTAGAACTTCCATTACCGGTGTAGCTGCCGAACGCGCTATAGCCTTCGCTGGAGCTCCAGCAGTATGCAATATGGTTATTATTATTGCCATTAGTGCCACTACTGTTTCCTACAGTAAATGCGGTTGCTGCTGTAGCAGTGTCATTCCAGAAAGTATCGTTATCAAGACGAATAGCATCTTGGTTTAATCTAATCACATAGTTTTCAGGAGCACTTTCATCAAGTCCTTTATGATATACATTCCAATCTTCATTGATACTATAATTTCTTACAATCATGAACTCAATTGCTGATGTTAGTCCATGACCAATTGTTTCTCCTGCTGTAGCATTACCAGTATATTGGACAATTGAGAAACCAGCATCTTGATTAGCACGAACAGTTGAAGAACGTGTTGGGTAGTCAGAAACAGAAACACCATTATCAATAAGTGTTCTACCACTGATACGCATTCCACGCGCAACATTAACACCAATGCCAGTAATTGTGTAAGATCCATTTGGCATCTGAGTAGTAACATCTCTAAAATCATTGGTAGCACTACTGCCACCGTTTAATGTGACAGTACCAGCAGAAGTATATACATTAAATGTCTGCCAGTAAATAAGTTCAAGTTTGTCTCCTGCCTCCTTATCAAATGCAATTGGTGTCGTGAAAGTCAATATGGCATTACCACTTGATTGAGTCTGACCACTAGTTCCAAACTGACCATTAAACATCATATCAAAACCATTACCACCAAGAGTAGCATCACCACTAGTTGTACCACCACTCCATGTCTGAGTTTGATTATAAACAGTGTTGTTTAGATCACCAGTAGCAATTCCAGTGTTTGAAGTCCCAGAATCCCACGCCCAGGCAATATAACTGTCAGGCGTAGCATTAACAAGAGTACTAGTTCCTAGAGAAAAACCATCACTATTAAATGCATTTAAGTATTGTGGTTCAGTTCCTTCTGACTGCACATCATTAGGAACAAGGTTCTTTGTAGCACCTCTTATTGTATCTTGTAGAGTATGATTGGAGGTAGCATTGGTCTTTTTGATCCAGACTAAATCTGGACTAAATTCTAAACCACCAATGTCTCTTTGTGTGTCATTACCATTCCAGGTAACAACATCCATTGCATCAGAACCATCAATAACATCTGAGTTAGAAAGATTCTGCGTACAGAGACTTACAAAACCTGTTGGTGGAGTATGTATATATGGTTGTTGTCCAAAGTTAAAGATAGTATCTCCATCAAATGCACCACTACCTGACCTGGCTTGTGGTGCCCATGCACCACTCAAACCTGTAACAGCAGGACCACTGTTCATTAAAGTGCCATTCTTATAGAAAGAAAGTTCGCCATTATCCATATCTAGAGCATGACCAATAACATCACCCTCTACAAATCCAGGGAAAGCAGTGTTTGCATTGTCATTATATAATCCACCAGCACCATTATTTCCATAAAGGGCCCATTGCTTATCATTTTCACCTGGATATGTAGGTGTATAAGAAGCATCACTTCTTTCAATACCTGTCATTACATAGTCAGTGCCTGCAATACATTCCCAATAATACTTTCCACTACTTACATACATTGTTCCAGCAACTCGACCACTAACACCCGAACATACTAAGTTGCCCTGCGTTAGAGTTTGATTGACGTTATTAAGTGGGTTGAATGTGCAATAATTGCCAGCATTATTACCACTTTCGGCAGTCTGATTAACTGGAGTATCAAGTAAGAGGTCTAGTTCATATCCATCAGCAGCTGCATAAACAGGACTACCTACGGAAGAAGTTCCACCAAGACTACCTGCCAACATAAGAATTTGAGTATTACTATCACTAGTAAGATTAGTTCCTACAGGAGGAGGTGTAAAGTTTGAAGTATATCTGGCATTATTTGTCCATCGAACGTTGCGGATTCGACCATTAAACTTTCCGTCACCACCTTGATTAATTACTCCAATATCTAAGTTAGAAAATACGACATTATTAAAGGCAGGAGATCCGCCTACATCTACACCATTCACATAAACTCTATCATTACTACCATCTTTAATAACAGCAATGTGATTCCATTGATTTACGTTATATGTACCTGCAATAGATACCTCAGTGCCTCCTGGAGAACTTGATTGAATAGCATCAGCACCAAAATTTCTAAGTGCTCCAGATGACCCAGATGCAGTATCAAATAAACCTGAAATACCAGTTCCAAAAGGTTTAAAATGCATCTCTACAGTGTAATTGGAAGAGAGAGGAATAGATGAATTCCTAACATATCGAGTAGTAGTTCCATCAAATAGTACAGAACCAAAAGAATCAATTTCAGATACAATATTGCTAGATGTCCAATTATTACCTAGTCCTGAACTGTCAGAAGTTACGTTACTACCGTCACTGAAGGTGAGGTGGAATCCGTTGGTGCCATACGTTCCAGAGTATTCCTTCGGCTGCCATACACCTTTGGTGTCATACGCACCGAAGCTAGTTGGGTCTAATGCTTGACCATCGATAAAATTTACGTCGGCTAGGTAATGGCTGGCATACCTTGGGCTTGAACTTCTTGCATCTCTACCAAAATAGTGAGCAACAGCAGAATTGACAAATGTGTCAGAATTTTGAGATGGCATTCCACTAGGAACAGTTATTTCCTGACGAACACCGTTGGTATAGATTTTAATACGATCATTAGCAGTTGAGTTTGTGGTATCGACAACAATTGTAAAGTGATACCACGCAGAAAAATCTCTAAATAAAGCTTGTGTTCTACACCCAACGTCGCCAGCACCAGCATTAGTTATTACTTGCAGTTCATCAACGGTGTAAAAGCTAACGTCAAACCAAGATGAGCCCCCAGCCGCTCCAAAAATTGACTCAGTGGTCGGGCTAAAATCTGCTACAGGTTTATTGCGTTTAATCCAAAAAGATAAGGTAAACGTCTTTCTATTACCTACAGACGACGGGGTTCTGGAAAGATAAGAACTATCTGTTGATGTTAGTCTTAAAGATCTAGAGATTTCATAACCTTCTTGAGTAGTAAAAATATAAGAGGCAATACCTCCACCCAGTCCAGTTATACCCCTAATAGGGGTTTCTTTTCTATCAGATAAAAGCATTACTTCCTCCTATTATCAGGCAGCGTTATTTGCAGAAGAGATTACAGTAAATGCTGCAGATCCCGTTTTAATAATTTGATGTGTATAGATATCTAATCCACTTGCTCCACCAGCACTTGGTGCAGAACCACCGACCCAATTTAAAGTAGCAGCACTACCATCAATGTTTAGTGCAGTAGAATATCCTGCGGCCGCAGCAGTTGTGATAATAGTAATTGCAACTGTTTCTCCAGTTGATAGAGCACTGTTTAGTGTAGTAGAACCATCAACTCTAATGTTTGGTGTGGATGTTGTAGTTTCTGCAGTAGTAAAGTAATGAACCATACCATCAGCAAGATCAATATCAAGATTATCACTTACCTTTCCTGCAGTGATATTTACTGATTCATCAAGCAATCCATTGAAAGATGCGTCCCCAATAGTAATATTTGGAGTTCCACTAAGTCCCTGAGCAGATGCTACTGTACTATTAAGAACAGCACCTGCTGTAACAAGAGAAGTGTTAGGACTATTATCAGAATTAATTGGTCCAGTTTGAACCCTATCAAAACTTACACTCTCGACTCGAGGGTCTCCATCACCATCAACATACTGATATCCGTATCTGAATGTTGTAGTGTCGGTTAAAGTATTGCTTCTAATATCAATACCTTTGGTTGCAGTAATAACACCAACAGCATTAACGTCAGTTACATCTTGATATGTAATTGTTCCACCAATAGAAACGTCTCCACTAAATGTTGCTGCTGCAGCAACTATATTTCCAACAGCGATGTCGGGAGCTCCCGATAGTCCCTGAGCATTGGTAGCAATTCCTGCGGTATCTGCATAGGTTGAAGTATTAACATCAACAGCAATGGTCAAATCCCCAGTACCATCAAAAGATCCTGATCCTGTTGCATCTCCTGACAGTCCAATTGTTCTAGCAGTTTCTAGTCCATCAGCAGAAGTTGCAATACCAGCAGTTGATGCATAGGTTGCAATACCAGCATTGTCGGCATAGGAAACAGAAAGTCCTGTTGCACCATACGGAAAACTAGGAGCTCCTGTTCCGTTTTCTGAAACAATCTCATTTACTCTTAATTGTGACATGAGTCGATTTTACCTCTTTGTTATATTTATAAATGACTACAAATTACTGAGGAAAGACCCCTAAGATATTTGTCTTAAAAGTAACTCCAGCACCAATAGTAAAGGTTTCACCGACAGCAACTCTAATATCTGCCTCTGCTATATATGCAACACTATCAAAGTCTGCACCAATATTAATTGTCAAAGTTTCGTCAATGTCAAGAAGTTTTTTCTGCTTAAAGATTTTATATGCAGGACTATCCTGATCGCTGCTAAGTCTTTCGCCAAGAGTAGCATCAGTTGTACCAACTCCAGTTAGGTTAGAACCGTCACCATGAAATTCTGACGCAGTAATAATACCAATAGTATTGATTGAACCATCAGTTCCAATACCTCCACCACCACTACCACCAGGCAATGTAGCAATACCAGAAACATTCAGATTAACAATGTTAAGACTGGATTTCGGATCGGAAATAGATGTTACAAACCCAGCGAGTTTAGATGCTCTTCCCATTATTCTTGAGTTCTTTTTTATTATTTATGTATGTCAACTGTATAGAGTTTTAGTTCTTGGATATACTTGACGATTACCAGTGTCTGTAATATCAGATTCTCTTCTTCCTACCACACTTGGATCACTTTGACCAGTTGATCTTGGGGCAGTACATTTCAATTCTCTATTAGGACTGTTCTTTTGAGCAGTAGGATCTGCAAAAGAACCATCACCAGAATCAAACGTCATATCACCAGTTCTTGAGAACTTCTGAATAAAGGTAATAGCATCTCCTTGAGTGAATCTATCATTACCAGATGCTACACAAGCAATCACACCACAAACTTGTGGCGATGCCATACTCGTTCCACTAATTGAGTAGAAGTAGTTATTGTAAGTGGCATTTGCAAGGTCTTCATACTTTTCATCAACAGTTCCATCACTGTTATATGCAGAGTGAATTAAAGTTCCAGGAGCAAATACATCAATCCTTGGTCCATAGTTAGTATATGGTGCTCTTCTAAAGTCAGTATCAGTATTGATTGCACCCACACAAATTACACCCTTAGTTGCACCAGGAGTTGGTCCTCTGTGAATTGGAATTGTAAATGAAGTTCCTGCTCCATTGTCAATACTTACTGAAGAATTATATGAAGCACCAGTTGTATCTCTTTCAATGTAATAGTTGTCATTTGCAGCAGCAGCAATAATAACTACACCATCATCAATTGCATCTTCAATGTCGGCATCAATAGAAGCAACTCTTGCAGGAACTTTAAGATAATCAGACCTAAATCCAAAGTCTGTTTCAATACCATTAAGAGTCCATCCAGATGGTCCAGGGTTGCTGGAACTGTATGTAACACCATTAAAGACAATATTGTCAATATCTGCCAAAGGAACAGATGTAGTATAACCAAAAATTTGCTCTAAATCATAACTATATGACCAACTATGATTAGTGATCGTTGGATTTCTCTTTCCAGTTGTACTATTTACTGGTTTATATCTATGGAATGCTCTTAAGTAATCAAACTGCAATTCACTTGGAGCAGCAGTTCCTGTTCCACTAGTATTGTTTAATACTTGGAATGAATACAAGTTTGCATTTCTCGCCCATCCATAATAAGCACCGACAGCAGTTCCTGCAACGTGAGTTCCATGACTCTCAGTATTATTATTGTTTGTGAAATAATTTGCATATGGTGGTGTTGGAAGTGTTTCACCATCAGTGTCAAGACTAGACACATAAGTATTCAGTTGAGTATACCAATCATACTCAATAAATCTTGTGCTAGCAGTTGTTAGACTATAATACTCTTCTGGGTCTGTAGCAACTGGGTCGTCACAAATAACAACATCAACATTAGTTGCATCATTAAAAACACTGACACTATCAGAAACATTCAATGTTGAACCTGTACCCCAAGTTCCTTTTCTTCTTTGTGTTTCATCTCCTGCAACATGTAGGTGTCCCCACTGTCGTAGAGCAGCTGCAGCAGATAAATTGGATCCAGATTTTGTAAAGTTTCCAGAAAGAGTATATGAACTATAGTTACATGGTTTTGCAACAATTCCTCTCTCTTCCAAAGGAAGTTCTACAGAAATAACTCTAGGATCATTTCTTAGAGTCTCTGCTTGTTCCTTTGTCATATAATAATGAGTATTGCGACTTAAAGGTCTTTTAAATGCAATACGAAATCCATTGGACTCCATATCAGAGTAGAACCCTTCTAAGTCATCTTTCTTAGCAAGAGTTACGATGTATGTTTTTTCCATGGAATCATTCCTCTAGTGGAAGGACGTGAAGAGTTACCCCGATTGCAACTGTTGAACCCGACTTATTCACCACTTTTAGATATGCAGTCTTGTTTGGAACTGTTTCATCATTCCAACCAATAGTTCCAGGTGTGATATTCTGAGTTACTGGTCCTGTAGAAATAATTTCTGCAATAACACCAGATCCTGCTGTAGGATCTTGAGTTTCTGGACGAGATGAATCAGCAGTTCTTGCTGCATCTGAAGTATAAACAGTAACCCATGCTGCAGCATCAGTTACAATCTTTTGTAGGACATATGTCTTACCGACATCAGCAATGTTAAGTCCAGAAGATCCTCCATCTGCAATAGATCCTGTTGTCGCAGTTTTGCTATCTCTCTCAAATCCAGCAGTGATGGTTGTAACTCCAGCAGTTACAGTTGTAGCATTTAATCCAGCACCAAAGTTAATTGTTCCTGCACTACCAACTGAAGATCCATCTTCTTGAATAGTAATAGATGTTGTATCAACATTAACACCAGTTAAGTTGGAACCATCACCGTAGTAAGTTGCTCCAGTAACAACGCCTAGAGTTGATACTCCAGAGACAACAAAATTCGTTGCGGTGAGATTAACTGCAGCAATATCAGCAGGAATTGTTGCACTAATTCCTAGTAGGTTAGAACCATCACCGAAGTAAGTTGCTCCAGTAACAACACCTAGAGTTGATACTCCAGAGACTGTTAAAGAATCTGCATTAACATTTGCTGTTGAAAGACCACTGATATCAGTGACAATTCCTGTAAGACTTGATCCATCTCCAGTAAATGATATTGCACTTACTGTTCCACTTGAAGTGACATTTGCTAGTGAAGAACTTCCACTAACTTCAAGAGTTACTGTTGTAACAACACCACTGCAACTTACGTTATCTACAACAATGCTTGGACTTCCAACCAAGTTTGATGCTTCAGTGGTAACAGCAACCTGAGAATCACTATAGAGATTACCAACAATTGTCAGATCTCCGTAAATTGTTTGTGTAGATGCTGCTGAAACAATCGCATCAGGAACTGTGAAAGAATCATAGATGTGAAATTCAAGAGTATCTTCAACAGTTGCTGGTGTTACTAAAACTACAGAAGAACCGTTGTTTGCAGTATAATCTACACTATTAACCAGACGCACACCATTTTGATATACGTTGATATGATTGATTATGTATCCACCAGTAATCTCAAACGTTGATTGAGGTGCCTGAGTGGTTACTGAAATGACTCGCGATTCATTTTGAATCGTTATGGGATTACCTAGTGGCATTTTCTCTCAGCTTCTTTTTTCTATTTATTAGATATTTATATAGTAGGTCTAAACGATTAATTGATCTCCTGCCGCATGGACATTACGTCCATCTGCTAGAACATAGTGAAAAAAGATTTGATGGTAGAATTGTTCTTCATTTCCCTCAATACCAGGCATTGCATCTCTCCAATGGAGACATTCACATCCCTTATAGATTACAGCATCTCCAGAACTTAAAAATGCACATCTATCTTCACCATCGTCTAACAAATTTCTCTTCTTCTTATCTTCTGGTGCATATTTAAAAGGAGTTCTAATCCAGAAAGGCCATTCACTATCTTTACCTTTTAGACTTGTACTTACATTTAAACTAACAGAAATCTCACACGAAATTCTGTCACAGTGTTTGGCCAAATCCTGTCCAGGAAAATAAAATCTATCAAAATAATATGTGTTATATAATTTTCTACCAATAATTTTCTCAACTTTGAATCTGATTGCAGTATGTGCTTCCTTATATCCTTTGCCTGGGTAACTATATCGCGATAGAGATCCTTCAACCTGATTTGAAGGACCAATCCAGTAATCATCAACAGTTTTTCCGTAATTAACAACTCCCCTCAATTCACCTGGGTGTTCTACTAAACTATCAATTTCATAGAAATTTTTTTGAATGAGGTATCCATCATCATCAAATTGCTGATTCCTTGTCCAAGATGTTCCAGCATTTTCTCTCAGTTTAAAAACAAGTCGTTGATCTATTTCTTCGCCTTGTACAACAAATTTTTCCATATTACCTCCAACGTGGTCCAGAGACCCATCCAACAAGACTTCTACGAACACCTTTAGTAACTTTTTTGACCCTATGTTGAACTCTTGAATCAAAAATAGTTAAAGAACCTTTGATTCTTGGTGCATAAAATAGTGGATTGCCACAACCATATTGCATCTGAAGATTTCCTCCTTCATAATCATCGGGATCAGATAGTTGCAATGAAAATGAAAGTTTGCGGATTTTTTCTGCCTTAAGATTTATATACAATTCCGACTGAGGTATCATATCAATATTATATAAATTCATATTCACGGGTGCTTGATAAATGGACAAGTCACCATCCGTATGCCAATTATAATATTCTCCTACACCATACTTAGTGTATTGCATACTATCATATTCAATATGATCTATATCATACAAAAAGTTTTCTTTATTTGCTCTTTCAATATAACTGAATATTAACTGACCAACCCAGGTACTAACGGGCAACCATACATTTGCAGATTTTCTAATCTTGTAATTTATATTCCCATCAACGCCCAGTACAGATTCTTCCATGTGGTCATCATTAACATCTTCAAGATTTCCCACAATACCATCAACTAATTCGGATGGCAAATTGGTACTATACCACATAATATGGTGTGCCATAATTAAAAATTATATCTATAATATTTAGGTTGGTGAAACAGATACCCCTGCCCTCTTACATGGAGTTGGACTTCCAGATATCATCATTTTTTTAGCAAAGAAAACAAGAGTAAGTCTTGGTTCATTTCTATCAGTCCAGAAAGTTGGTACGCCATGAGAGACTCCACCTTCAAATACAATCAGTCTATTAAATTTATTTTCTACTTTAACACTTTCAACGTATTGGTCGTTATTTAGTTTTAAATCTTGAGTATATTGTTCTCTATCAACTTCTTCACCCCTATAAAAAGGAAACTTAAGTTCACATCCATGAAAAGTCCAATCTGGTTTCTTCATGTATATACTAGTTCCTGTACCAGAGGGAAAATCCTTATTCAAATAAATGACACCAGAATATATGCTGTCATCTTCATGAATCCATCCCGCATTTCTGGGGTCATTTTTGGTTGGAGCAAATGGTTCAACCATTTGAAACTCCATTTCAATCTCGTCCCATTCTAGATAACATTGATCAAGATCATAAAATAATGAATTCAATTTAAGAACAATAGTCTTAAATATATCATGATTTAATGCAGATATTTGATCTGTTCTTTTTCCTGGCCATGCACCATCACCAGAATTGTATTCTAAAGTCTCCGCCCATGCTCTTACAAGTTCGGGATTCTCAAGAAAATCATCAACTACAGTTACAGGATAATTTCTCATAATAAAATATAATAATTATGGATACGTTGTGGATGGGAAGGTGAATGCGATACCAACTGCCTGCAGATCAGAAACACTGGAACAGATGCCAATTGCATCTTTTTTAGTAATTACAAGATCTAAACATTCTTGCTGGTAGTCATTGATGAAACTTACAAGACCAACGATTGAAGCATTATCTAAGTCCTGAGATCCATTGTCAAATGGAATCTTGTAAGTTTGTGTGGTATTAATGCCACTAGAAATTGCTCTTAAAACCAAACGATTTCTAAATTTATCATTTGCAATGAACTCATTGCTGTTCCAAGTTAAGGATTCTATCTGTGCATTATCGCCAAGATCATCACACATTGCCTTCATAGCATTCTTACTGTTGGTTAACCAACCAGAATCATATGAATATGTACTTAAACCAACATGTGAAGCAAATCCTACCCAACCTTTACCAGGATGTCCAGCAAATGTTAGATCTTCTAATGTTGCATCATCGAAAAAATTAAGTCCATTGATGTTGGACCAATTTTCTGGTAGTACTTCAACAGGTCTTTCAATAGAAACTGTAGAAGTGTCAATTAAGACGTAAGGTTTTGTGAAAGTATACATGGGTTTTTAGTTTTCCTCTTCTGTGGAGTCTTCTTCATTATCTTCAAACATCTCTTCTAGATCTTTTGGATTCACATTCTCAAAATCTTTCATTTCAGATTTGCCATTAATTTGTTCAATTCTCTCATCAAGGTTAGAAAGTCTTGAATTTATCTGTTCTTCTAAATCAATGTTAGACATTTTAACATTTGATTCTGTAATTGCTTGAGGGTCATCAACGTCAAGATTATTGAGACCATACTTGTCCAAATGTTCTTGATCTTCAATATCACGTTGCTCATTAATTCTTCTTCTTTCAGATGGAAGACTTGGGAGTCTATCCTCTGATTCATATGCTTGTGACAATTGGTGAGCAGCAGCACCTTTCCAAGTAAGATCGCCAATTGCAATTCTTTGGTCAATGACCTCTTCCCATCCTCTCCAGGATGCAAAGTTTTTCTTAGGTCTCATTGCAATCTCTACACCAACACCAGCAGCAAGTTGTTCAATAATTTCAATTGCTTCGGTTGGTTGCAATTGAGCATACATGTGATAGTGCTCATTATTCATTGCAATATTGACAACACCACCGAAACAAGTACCAACGGTAACGTTTCTAGATCTATGTCTGCTGTCTTTTAAACTATCAAGTTCATTAACTACGCACTCAAGTTCAATTTGTTCGCGAAGTTCTTCAATTTTTTTACGAGTATCATCAGATGCCATGGTTATCAAGATTTCTAACTAACTATAGTTTATTTATGCAACATTCCAAGAGATGGTAACAAATCCTCCAGGACCAACTTGGACTGGATATCTTGTACCTCTACTAATTGTAGTCTGTTGAGAGGAGGGGTTTCCTGTACTTCCAGCATTTCCATTGTTTGCACTTCCAGGGTTTCCTGAGTTGCCAGGATTTCCACCTTGTGCTCCATTTCCAGGGTTTCCACCTGAACCTCCTTGTGCGCCACTACCATTACTTCCACTATTTCCAGGTTGTGCTCCGTTTCCATTAGCACCACCATTTCCAGGTCTTCCTGGTTGTCCACCACTACCAGATTGTGCTCCACTACCATTACCTCCTGCATTTCCATTAGCACCAACGTTTCCAGGTTGTCCAGCACCTGGAGATCCAGCACCAGCAGCAGTAGAACCAGAAGCACCGCCTCCGCCTCCGCCGTACTTGCCATTAATGTTTCCAATCGGCGCGAGGTTTCCTCCACCTTTGCCACCTGCTCCACCAGGGTTGCCACTTCTGTTTCCAGGTGATGGTTGCCCACTTCCACCATTTCCACCAGCACCGCCGTCTCCCTGTGGAAGTAGTGGTGCTGAGGGTGCCGGGAAAATTCTGCCGTTCTGACCGGCCTGACCGTTCTTATTGTTGTTGTTTAGGTGAACTCCTCTGTTTCCACCAGATCCATTATTATTAGAGATTCCTTTGTTCCCACCAAAACCACACTGACCACGAACTCCAGCATTACCACCATTAGCAGAACCACCAGCACCACCACGTCCTGGATTTCCACCGTTACCAGGCTGGCCATTGTTTCCTGCATTCCCCCTGCCACCACCTGCTCCACCTGATCCGCCAGCACCATTATTTCCATCATTTCCTCTACTACCGCCACCACCGTTGTTTCCGCCGTTTCCAGCAGATCCACCGCCTCCATTATTTCCGCCATTGCCGGCGCTGCCACCACTTCCATTAGAACCAGGATTTCCTCCATTTGCTTGTCCTGCAGAACCACCTGCTCCACCAGGAAAAACTATACCAAAACAAATACTTGGTTGTCCTTGGTTTCCACTATTTCCATCACTTCCACCACTACCAGCCATAGAAGCAGCAGGACTTCCTCCAGGGTTTCCATTTGAACCTCCTTGTGCTCCACTTCCAGGGTTTCCATTTGAACCTCCTTGTGCTCCATTTCCAGGGTTTCCAGCTGCACCACCTTGTCTGCCGTTGCCATTGGCTCCACTACTTCCTGGATTTCCATTGTTTCCATTAGCACCACCATTTCCAGGTCTTCCTGGTTGTCCTGCATTTGCATTGCCACTAGCACCTCTGGATGATGCTCCAGCATTTCCATCTCGGCCATCATTTCCTTTATTACCGTTGACTGCCGTTCCATTAGGACCTGAACCTGCTCCACCTGCTCCTCTGAATCCTTGGCCAGAACCAGGGTTGCCAGGTGATCCTGGCGCACTTTGTCCTGATTTTCCACCCCTACCTGGCATGTTACCACGGGCACCACCGCCGCCACCGCCGCCGCCACCGCGACCACCGTTGCCAGGTTGTCCTGTTGCAGGTTGTCCATTATTTCCATTTCCTCTGGCACCACCAGCACCACCAGTACCATTGTTTCCAGGATTTCCGCTGTTTCCTTGGTTTCCAGGTTGTCCAGAGTTTCCTGCTCGGCCATTAATTCCAGGGTTTCCGTCATTCCCCCTACTGCCATTATTTCCACTGTTACCAGGATTTCCAGCACCGCCGTTTTGGCCAGAGTTTCCATCTTGCCCTCTTGCTCCGCCACTACCAGCAGCACCGGGATTTCCGTTATTTCCTCTTCCACCTGCTGCTTCAATAATTACATTAGTAATCCTAGCAGGAGATCTCCAAACTCCAGGTTGGTTAAAAGTAACCGAAAAATCACCTCTTCTTGCATCAACAGGTGTCAAGAAATTTTGTTTAACGTGTGGTGAGACTGAACCCATGGTAGTACCCTTTAATTACTTTTGATTAATTATTAAAACAAATCCACCCAGTCAAAATATATTTGGATTTATTTCCTAAAACAGTATTTCCTCTATGAGTATGTGTAAATCCCGCAGGCCAAAGGATTGCAGAATTTTTCTTAGGTTTTACTCTTCTTCTTTGATATAAAAATTCAGTTTCACCTCCATCATCATCATCCAGATCATTTAGAAAAATTGCCCAAGTAATTGCTCTAGACGCCATCTCAGAATTATCACCATTTTCAAAGTGCCAAAGATGATATGCTTCACCAGGATCAGTTCTCTGCATCTTAATCCAAGTACCATGTATATTGGCATCTCTTAAGATTGAGTACTCATCAACATAATTATCTAGACATTTTTGAAGTGTTTCATAAACAAGTGGTTTCAAATCATCATCTCCATGTTCAAGGTCATAAGTAGTTGCATTTAAAAAAGCAAACTTATCTGATTTAAGATGACTTGGTATACCTTCAGATTCACGTCTGTTGCCAACATATCGACCTTGAATAAAGTAGTTTTCAAATATTTCAATAATTTTGTCACAAGTATAGGGATCATCAAAAACATTTTGATACATCCCTATAAAATCACAATACTGAGAACGAAATTCCATAAAATAATCTAATTATTTGTTATTTATAAAGTATAACCAGAGATAGTCAAGTTACCCATCCATTGGGTTCCACCGTCAGTGGTGAAGAATGACCAGATGTCAGTTCTATTTGCATCTGAGTTTCTAATAGGAACAGAACCACCTGCCCACTGAACATTAGTTGGCCAAGTAATTGCTAGACCACCAGTGCTATTGGTTAGTTGTAGTAAGAAACCATAAGCAGCAGTGCTTCCCAAACTATTGCTATTTGAGAAGGTAAAGGTAGCATTTTGATTCAATGTTGCGACAACTGTATTACCGTTGGCAATGTCAAGGTTTGGACTACCTCCAGTGTTTCCATAAGCATATACAACTTCGCCGTAGTTTCTGAACAGTGCCTTTTCAATTCTAAAATAGTCTTGGGTAACAACTGATGTTAGAATACCAACTGTAGGACTATTTACATTACCCAGTGTGATAGTATTTGCACTAATATCAGGACTTTCAATATCAGTAGCAGTAACAACACCAACAACAATATCTGGAGTGCCAGTTAGACCCTCTGCAAGATCTGCAGTGCCACTTAAGTCACCAATAAAAGATGTTGCAAATACACTACTTGCTTCTACAATACCAGAGAAGTCTCCTCTTGTTGCAGTAACAACACCAACAACAAGATCTGGAGTACCACTTAGACCAGTAGCATCACCACTAAAAGTTGCTGCGGTTATAATACCAGTAACTTCTACATCTCCAGCAAATGATGCGTCACCAGCTGCATTAATATATGCCTTTTCTACCTGAGTTCCACCAACATCACTAGATACTGTGAATGGTTTTGTAGTTATATTATTAGTTGCCTGATAAATGTCAACAGCACCATCAGTGACAGTTATACCTAGGTTTTCTTCAAGAGTAACAGTTCCGTTACCAGCACTGAGATTGCCACTAAATGTTGCAGCAGCACCAGTAACATTTCTAACTTCAATATCAGGAGTTCCAGTTAGTCCTTCTGCAACCGTTGCAATACCTGCAACATCTGCATAATTATTGAGTTTTAGATTGATAATGTTACCACTAGCAAGTGGTGTAACCGAGAAAGTATTACCAGCACCTAAGAAGTTAAGGGTGACACCAATACCAATTGAAGTTCCATTGTCTTCAACACCAATTCGTGCGAAGTTAACATCAATATTAGTTACTGAATCATTAGGGTTAAATGCCTTGTATGCAACAACTTCAAAGTTGTCACTCACTGCTCCAGTGACAACTAAATCAATAAGTCTTCCATCTGTCGCACTGAATTCAGCACCTTCTCTTAAACGAAGTCCATTCTTATAGACATCAACGTATCCAATGTCATATCCAGCAGTAAATGTGAGTTGAGTCTCACCACCAAGCAGTGTATATTGCTGTTCTGCAATTACAACACTGGTATCGTTAGGTTGTCTTCCAACGTATCCAATATTTGACATCAGTTAACTCCTTCAAGTAGTGATAGAGTAACGTCAAGAGCATTATCAGCATTACAATAAACAACAACTTCAGAACCCTGTAGGAGAGTAATTTTACCAACGTCGCTGATTACGAAAGAACTTCCTGCTGGAACAGGAATACGATCTGCTAAGGAACAAGCAGATTGTCCGTCTTGTCTGATCTCAACAGAAACTTCAACTCTATTTCTAGTGAGGTTTGCAAATGTTCCTGCAAGAACAAGTGACTTTAGAGATGCAGTATGAACTACCTCTCCTGCATTTGCTCTAATCGTTTGATTAGTTACTGTAGCAGTGTTAGTTGATGGTGAAGTACTATCCCAGTATATCTGGGTGCCCCCAGCATCGCTATGAAACTTTGATGAACCTAGAATGTATTGAGAATCTAGGTTATCTACTGTTGATCCAGTTCCTACAACAGTTCCTGTTGCGAAAGTGGATCCTGCACCGATGGTGGCGTCACTCATTAAAATTACAGTTTCACCAACACGGTTTGCTGTCGTATAGTTAAAACTTTCTGCCATTTTTTTTCTCTATGTTAGAAGTATTTATAATTGAGTTATGATAGAGCAATTGCCAAACCAATACTAATTCCAGGTGTGATATTAATAGTAGCAATACCAGGATTAGTAACATCAGTACTGACTGTAACACCGACTCCCGCTTCCGAGAATCTAAGAGTTTGGAAATTTAATGTTGTGTATCCTGCTCCAAGGGGGTTTCCATTATCTTCTACTGCAATATTTGCAACGAATTCACTTGCTGCGACACTGACTTGTACAGCACCAACTCCAGTACCAGGATTAATATTTACACCATTTCCAGCAATGATCTGGGTAACGATACCCGTCATATTGCTACCATTACCATAATAATCGCCAGTGATTTCTAAATCACCATCAATAAAAACATTATCTCCAAATGTAGTAATGCCAATAAAGGTGGTTACTCCATTAACAGTTAATCCACCGTCTAGAATAACTTCACTTTGGAAAGTTGTTATTCCTGATATGTTTAAGTCGCCACCAATATCAACACTTCCGTCAATACTAGTATCCCCACCAATGTTTGTATCTCCACCAATTGTGAGATTTTGATCAATGAAAACACTGTCACCAAATGTTGCAATTCCAATAAATGTTGATGCACCACCAACATACAGATTCTCTTCAATAAAAACACTGTCACCGAAAGTTGCAAACCCTACAAAGGTAGAGATTCCATTGACGTTTATGTTATTAAACGTTGAAGTTCCAATGAAAGTGGAAATTCCACTGACATAGAGACTAGTGTTAATAGCAACATTATTAAATGTTGAGAATCCAATAACATTGAGAGTGTTATTGATATCTACATGTTGTTCAAATGTTGAAATACCAATGACTTCAATATTACCATCAATGATAATATCACTGCCTTCGGATGTACCAGTACCAATGTTTAATGTTCCAGTGACATAAGCATCACCATGAACAAATAGTGCTGTTAGTCCAGTTGATACTGGACCATTAATATCCACCAAGTATTTGGGAACGTTCGTTCCAATACCTATAGAACCAATTCCAGTATTAGCATATACTAAACTGTTACTGTTACTTCCGACATTGACTAGACTAGCAACTGTTGCTGCTGAACCGACATAAAGATCGGTCGCACCAATTCCACCTAAGACATCAAAAGTATGAATGGGTGTGGCAGATAAAATGCCAACCCTTTGTAATGCTTCATTGGCAATAAGCAAACTTTTGTTTACTTCTAAACCATTCTTGACTACGAAACTCTTTTCTACTGCCATTAGGGTTCACTCTCCCCCCAATATATTTCTTTTATTTATACTAGAACTCGTATCTATTTGTACTGGTGAATCTTCCTTTATTAGGAGTTACAGTGAGATCATTAAAATCGTTATCATTTGAGTCTTCTAACTGCAAAGTATTACCTCTGAGTCTCAATCTACCATCATTACTTTGTAAGACATAAACAGATCCTTTTTGAATTGAGGTAACAACCTGTCCAGGATTTGGACCCCACGTAATAGTTTCTGGACCATTTCCGCTTTGTCTTCTGAAAACAATTCTGTTGCTGAATGCTGCTTCTCTTGTAACATTCCAAACAACATCTTCGGTTGTAATTGGTGGAGCAATTGGGAATGGTAGAGAAATACTAACTCTGGAGAATTGAGTATCATTCTGCCCGATCTGAGACAACAATACCTGAACAGTTCCGTTTGTATAACCCGATCCTCCTCCACCAGAAGCATTTGTTCTATCCGTTGCTCCGCCACCATTTACACCAGCACCACCTCCACCAACAAATGTTCCTGCAATAACAGAAGAACTATTTCCACCGTTATTTCTATTTGATATTCCGCCTGCTTTATATCCTCTTTGAATTGTATCAGTTCCTGCTACGGTTGTTCCATCATCAATCGTAAACTCAGTCAATCCAACATCAACACAAGGAGAAATACCCTGAGATTGATAGAAATCACCTTGAGTACATGATTCTACTCTACCACCATTTCTACCAGTTGCTTCTACTCCAGTGACACTTAGAGTTCCTGCAGGAATAATACCTCCTCCAGATCCTATTGATCCATTACCACCAGCAAGACCAATACCACCACCGGCACCACCATTTGCAGTACCACCTGCACCACCGCCACCACCGACGACAGCAAGAAGTTGTCCCTTCTCATAGAAGAATGCAGCACCACCGCCACCACCTCTACCACCATATGGTTCTAGTGCAGGTCCAATTTTAAAGACGTATTCTGTATTTTGCTTAAGGATTATGCCAAAGATTGATTTACCACCTTTACCACCAGCTCTACTTCCAACATTTTGCCCAGCAGCACCTTCTAGAGTAATATAAACTTCAATATCTTTTTCTGGTGCAAAAACAACAATTGTCTGTCTATTGTTCTCTACACTAGAATTGAACTCTAGAGGATCCTCAAAAATATTCTTGGAACCTTTGTCAAGTAGGATTGCCTGATCATCTCTAACAATTTCGTAGTTAAGGAATGATCTTTCAAAACTATCAACATTGACAACATCATAATTAACTGCTCTTGTATATACAGGAGATTCTTTTACATTGCTTGCAGTTAATTTACATCTAATAATACCACCAAGATTAACATCTGCTGTAGTGAGTGTTAGATCTGGTGTATTTGCTCCAGATACGCTTACATTAAGTGGAACAATAGTTGTGATGAAGTCAATTTTAAATGATCCATCTTGAGCAGCACCACCGCCAGGAGCAATGTTTTCGCCACTAAAACTAGAATTTGTCAATAATGTAGTGTTGAGGAAACCTGATCCTCCGCCACCAGCACCATCAGCACAACATCCATTTACATATTGACCGCCTCCACCACCAAAGTATCCACCGCCACCACCGGCAGCACCTGTTCCGCCTTGGAGTGCAGTTCCAGATTGTCCGCCACCAGCACCTGATCCACCACCAGATTGTGTTCCACCACCACCGGCACGACCACCGTTGGATCCTCTTGCGCCATTCTCTCCACCACCAGCACCACCAGTAGCTGGGTCATTAGAACCACCACCTGCACCACCTGCAATTAGGATAGCATTTGATTGTGTAATTGAATCAATGAAAAGACCAGTGAATCCACCGCCTCCACCGCCTCTACCATGACCACCTCCGCCAGTGCCGCCTCCAGAATATCCTCCTGCACCACCTTCTCCACCATTAAGACCACGACCACCAACTCTTAAGATATATGGTTGATCTTTTACAAACGTAAATCTTCCTTGTGCAGACCCACCATTGCCACCGCGAACACTTCTAACACTAGATGTACCACCACCTGCACCTCTTCCATAGACGCGAGTTTCAATATCACCATCTAATGCTGTAATTGTATATGTTCTTCTAGATATAAACTCACTATATGTAGATAGTGATTCTAGACTCAAATCTAATGTGACACTTTCTCCAACATCGCTGGTGATAAGAACTCTACCAGCAGTTGTTTCATTAGTAAATGCACCAGTATTAAATGTTCCATCAACCAAGTCTTCATAATTCAATTGCCATTGATAATTTATAGTCTGTCCTTTAGGAGGAACAACTTCTGCTTTGGTACTAAAGACTACAGGGTTATTACTTGCAGCAGTTCTATTAATTGGTTGCTCAAGAATGACAATCTCAGAGAGTGCCTTTAAAGTTACATTTCTAGACTTAAGTGGAGAGTTAATTGCATTTGCTTCTCCAGGAGCAGGAGTATATGTTGATAAAACATATATGATTGCTTCATCTTGCTGTGGAGTAATATTTGTGAGAGTTAATGAAGTATTATTTGCGGTACTTTCAATACTTGCATCACTAGTAGGATCTTCTGTTGTATCTACTACCAGTTCATCATCAAGATACCAGTCAAAAGAAATTGTTCCCCCTGCTTCTGCACCAGAGGGAAGATATGCACGACATTCTGCAGAAAAAGTAGCAATACCAGTCGCACTATCCTCAGTCACACTTAGTGCCGGTTGGATAGTGTATTGTAGGTATATGTTTTGCTCTAAATTATCTGGTATGTGACGAAAGAACTGTATTCCATTCATGAGAAGTTTTGTCCTCCAACAACTCCATAGATATCCGAAACTCCTCCTCCAAATGTGAGGAATGAGTAGATGTCAGTGGTGCTTGGGAATGTAGAAATTCCAGGAACAACACCACCAGAGTATCTAACTGATGTTGGGTTGGAACCACTCGCAAATGTTCCGAGTCCTACACCTCTATTACCAACAGAATCCTGAGAAATCTTCAACGTGAATGCTGTTGCACCATCTGGTCTATTTAACAAGTTGAAGGAAGTGATATCCTCGGTCAATTCAATATTAAATGTTTGTCCAGCAGATAGGTCAATATTAGCAATACCAGAAGAAATTGTAACAGGAATAGTATCCTCAAAATATGTCTTGAGTCTAGTATCTCCTTCAACGTCTAGTTTTGCTCTTGGGATAAGAGAACCAATGCCGACATTATCATTTGCATCAGTAAATATTGCTCCACCTGTAGTAGTAACGCCAACTTTCAAGTAATCAGTTTCAACTGTAGTTGCAGTTATAACACCTACAGTGATATTACTATTAATAGAAGTGAAGTTAAAGTTGGTAGCATTTAGAGTTCCATTGACGATTACATCACCATCAAAGATTCCACTTCCTCTAAAGATTGCGTGGTTATTTACAATGAGGTCAATGTTACCAACACCATATCCACCATTGAGTTCAAGTGTTGCGTCTGCCTTAAATGTTCCAATACCAACTGCATAATTTGATTCTGGATAGATACCATCTCTAACACCAAGACCAGTTGGTGATAGTCTCCATAGACTGTCACTTGGAATATTTGTAAGACCCGAAGCATCACCATAGAATGTTGCTGCAGTGACTGATTGTGCTACACCAAGATTTCCGTTGATTTGAACATCACCATCAAAGAGAGAATCTCCTACAACGTGAAGGTCTTCTTG
>Ga0187217_1000287_pt1 | contig 21180 bp, 22 predicted proteins | sample 15SPOviralmetaG_FD_130165 | JGI IMG/M metagenome (GOLD analysis project Ga0187217, IMG submission 130165) | Marine viral communities from the oligotrophic San Pedro Time Series (SPOT) site, San Pedro Channel, CA, USA - 15 SPOT_SRF_2010-09-15... | ecosystem: Environmental > Aquatic > Marine >... | reverse complement strand
CCTTTTGTTGCCTTAAATGCACCTTCAAAAATTCCTATGTCTTCGCCCATCATGAATACATTTTCATCATTTTCCATCAACTCATCTAATCCATTTGTTATTGCTTCTATATAATTCATCGTTTTTGTATTAGTTTCATCATTAGAAATAGTTGGAGTTGTTCTGTCAGCAAACATATCTTCGACTTCATTAATAGGATCCGGGTCGTCTTGGGTTTTAGCCCACTCTAAAGCTTCTCTTATTTCAGCTTCTAAATCTTCAGCTAGGCTCACAAACTGTTCAGTTGAGAATAGACCCTCATCGACAAAGGAGTCTTCAAATCTGGCAATTGGGTCTCTCTTCATCCAAAAATCTCTAACTTCTTCATTTACATATTCGGCAGGATCATGACCAGCATGACCATAATGCCTAAAGGTTACTAATTCAATTAAAGATGGGCCATTTCCTGCTCTTGCACTTTCGCATGCATCATGCATGACATCAATGACTTCATAAATATCATTTCCGTCAATAATTTTTGCTGGTATTCCATACCCGGCTGCTCGGTCAGCAACATTTGGAGTACCAAACTCAGTTTCATTAGGGGAAGAATAAGCAAATTGATTATTTTGAACAGTAAATACAACTGGCAGATTTAATACACCTGCCATGTTCATGCTTTCGTGCCAAGTTCCAGTAGCTGTTGCTCCTTCACCACAGTTTGCTACAGCGACAACACCAGATCCACTTTGTTGAGAGGCAAGTGCCCATCCTACAGCAACTGGTGCTGAATCAGGCAAAGGAGAGACAACCATTAAAGTTCCTTTATCAACAACACCGAAGTGGCTATTTCCATCTCTACCTTTTGATGGTCCATCATGTTTACCGAAAAAATTCAGGGCAATTTCTTTAAGAGTTACTCCCTTTTTAATTTGTACTCCAAGATCTCTATGTGTACCTCCGAAAATGTCTTTTTCATTCATTCCAGCTGCTATTCCGGCCATTGAGGCCTCTTGTCCAATACCTGGATATACCGCTCCACTTAATTGACCACCTTTATACATCTTCAGTAATCTATCTTCGAGTAACCTTTGGGTTTTCATTGATTTATAAATATCCCACAGCTGATCTTTAGATAATGATGCTGAATACCCCTTACGTGTAATTTTTTCAATCTGCATTAATGTAGCCCCCTACCATTCAAACTTAATAATGATTCTCCAATAGCTTCACTCAGTGTTGGATGTGCATGAATAAATTCTGAAGCTTCACTTGGTAAGGCTTCCCAACCTACCATATACATAAGTTCATGTATCATCTCACCAGCAGCAGGTCCACAAACGCTAGCACCAACGATAGGTCCATCTTCTTCTGAGTAAACTTTAACGATACCTTGGTTTTGGTTTTGAATTAATGCCCTACCTATACCTGCAAAGCTATGTTGAGCTTGTTTTATGTCTATACCTTTTTCTTTAGCTGTGTCAGAGTTTATACCCACTTCAGCAAGCTCCGGTCTTGTATAGACTACGTATGGTATAGCTTTGTAATTAATTGGACTACTTTTACCTGTAGCTATATGGGTAACAGCACTAATTGCTTCTGCAAAAGCAACATGTGCAAGTTGAGGAGTTCCAGAAACTATATCCCCCAAAGCATAAATATTTGATACATTAGTCTGAAGAGTTTCTAAATTTACCTCCAAATAACCGTTACTTGACTTAATGCCGTTTTGATCTATTCCAATATTTTCAGTAAGTGGAGATCTTCCTACGGCAACTAGTACACAGTCAAATTCAGCATTTTCTTCATCTGAGAAAACTACTTTTGAATCTTTTATTTCTGTCACTGAAGTTGATAGTTTGAAATCAACACCACGTTTAGTAAGTTGTTTTCTTAGCTCGCCTGATGTTCTTTTATCTAAGCCTGGAAGTATTTCTTTTGCTAATTCAACGACTGTAACTTCCGAACCCAAATCATTTAAAAGACTGGCAAATTCACAACCAATTGCTCCTGCACCAATTACGCAAACTTTTTTTGGTGGTTCTTCCCAATTCAGTGCTGTGTCAGATGTAATAATAAATTTTTCATCAACTTTAATATTTGGTATTTCTCGTGGTTTAGATCCGGTTGCTATAAGAATAAAATCTGAATAAATATCAACCTCATCACCATCTTGCTTTTTTACATTTACTGTATTTTTATCTTTAATTGACCCCCAGCCTTCTACTACTGTTACCTTTTTGGACTTAAGTAGCATTCCAATACCACTAACTAATTTATTAACAGTATCAAATCTCTTCTGGGCAGTTTGTTGCCAGTTAATTTTTTTATCTTTAATTTCAATACCAAATTCGTTTGAGGTATCTATTTCGTGATTAAGTTCAGCTACATGAAGCCAATATTTTGCTGGTATGCAACCTCGATTTAAACAGGTCCCACCTAGAGTATCTGACTCAATCAGTGTAACTTCTATATCAAAATTAGTTGCATAGAGAGCAGCAGCGTATCCTGCCGGACCTCCACCAATTATGGTTAATTTTTTCAAATTACCTCTTTCCAGATAGGGTCTCTATCTAATCGAGATAATAACTACATTCTATTTTGGGGTTCCCAAGAAAAATGATTATTGTTATTTCATCCTTCAATTTACTAAACTTTAGATAAAGTTCAAAATTAAGATTGCGTTTAAAATCGTTACAATGTAACTATGCAAACTAGACATTTAATAATTGCCTCATTGATAACAGGTTTATTCATATTGGTATCTTTTGGCATATGGCTAATAACATTCTAATTTTATGACATTAAAAATAAAAGACGGAATATACCATATACCTTTAGAGCTTCCTTGGAGCTCACCAGGTTTTGTAAATGTGTATCTGATAGATGACACAGATGGTTTTATTATGATTGACTGTGGAGTTAATGGTGATCATTATTTTGAACTTCTTTCTAAAAAATTTCGTGAAATAAATATAAAATTTAGTGAAATCAAATTATTAATTGGTACCCATATGCATTCTGACCATATTGGTTTATCTGAAAAAATAAGAGAGGAAGGTATTCCATTTGCTTTGTATGAAAATTCAATTGATTTTTTAGACAAATACAATGATTGGACCATTCGCTATAAAGAATTGAAAGATTATGCAATGATACAAGGTGCCCCAAAAAGTTTCGTTAATAACATTTCTGAAATACAAACACCTGTTTATGCGGGGAAAGTAAGTAGGCCTGATGTTCTCCTTAGAGAAGGTAAGATAAAAAATCTTAATCGAGATGTAGAAACATTATTTACGCCAGGTCATGACATTACTGAAATCTCTTTACACGATAAAGCTTCAAAAATTATATTTTCTGGAGACCATATACTTCCAAAAATTACGCCATTTATTCCAACTGAAAGTAAAGACAGTGATATGTTGGCAAAATATACTGAATCATTAGACAAGGTTGACAAAATCAAACATGATATTATTGCACCTGGGCATGGTGATATAATTTCAGAACCACATAACCGTATAAAGCAAATGAAACTTCATCATAAGCGACGCTCTGAAAAAATCTTAACAATACTTGAAGAGAAAAGCTTTACTGGATGGGAAATGGTAAATAATGTCTTTCCAAGAAAGTTGGATGAAATGAATTTACGATTAGCTTTCCAAGAAACTATGGCACACCTAAAATATCTTGAAAATTTAGGAAAGGTTAAGCAAAAAGAAATACATAAAATTTCTCATTGGTCAAAAACTAGATAGGTTTGAAACCCCTGTTTTTAGCTTCGTCTATAGAATCTGGCGAAAAGGATTGAATTAAATTTAATCCAAGATAGTCGATATCACCTATTTTATTATTTAGTTGATCGAACTGTAGCTGATTATCACAATCATAAACCTTCATGTTTAACCTAAGACCAACGTATCTATGATGTTCAAATCTATTTAGTCTATTCAAGTTAGAGACTCAATAATTGAGCAATTCTATCTCTTGCTAACTTTGGTGTTCCTAAAAGTAGAGAATCGGATTTTGCTTTTTTAAAATATAAATGTGCAGGGTGTTCCCATGTAAACCCAATGCCTCCATGTACTTGAATATTATCACCAGCTAATTTATTAAAAACCTCTGAACAATATGATTTTGCTATTAGTGAACTCATTTCCACTTCTAGGCCATCACTTAAATCTGTTCTAACTGCACTGTATGCAACGGATTTAGCGCTTTCCAATTGAAGTAACATATTTGCACATATATGTTGGATTGCTTGAAACGATCCTATGGGTCTTCCAAACTGGATTCTTTCCTTTGCGTATGTTGTCGACATATCAAGACATGCTTGAGAACCTCCCACTTGTTCCATTGCTAGAAAACTAAGTGAAATATTTTTAACTTTTTCCCATACATCTGCTGTGTCTGTAGGTTCAATCATTATGTCGTTTTCTTGTATCTTTATATCTGACAAAGAGATTTCACACATTGGTCTAGTTTGATCTAATGATGTTGTCTCTTTTATAACCAAGCCTTCTGTGTCTTTTGAAAGTAAAATCATTTTTAAAGATTCGTTATGTTTTGCCATTACTGCAAAATAATCTGAAACATCTCCAAACATAACATATTTTTTTACTCCATTAAGTACATACCCATCGCTACTTTCAACTAAATTTGTATGTGTATTGTCCTCATCAACTAAATATTTATCATTTTCATATATTGCAAAAGTGCCAATTTTGTCACCTGTTATTATTTCTGGAAGAATTGAATTTTTAATATCCTTTTTAGAATTTAAAATTAAATTCTTAAAAACAACTCCTGAACTAAACACTGGGACTATTGGCATGTAGTACCCCAGCACTTCAGAAAGAATTGCAGTATCTGTTAAGGAGAAGCCAAGACCTCCATCTGATTCAGGAACATCAAGAGCTAACCAGCCCTGTTCTAATACTAGCTTCCAAATATTTTCATCAATCCTGCAATTTTCATCTACTTTTTGTATCGTATCAAGTAAATCAATATTCTCTTTGAGTAATTTAGTTGAATTCTCTTTTATTTCGTTTTGTATATCACTAAGTGTAAATTGCATTATCTAATTGTAATTTTTTATTTTTATTTCGCTAATCATATTCAAGTTGTTTTCAATCAGAATTAATATAGATGTATGTTAGAAATTAAAAATTTGCATGCAAATGTCGAAGGTGTAGAAATATTAAAAGGTGTTAACTTAAATATTAATCCAGGTGAAGTTCATGCAATTATGGGGCCTAACGGTTCAGGAAAATCAACTTTAGCAAATGTAATTATGGGAAATCCAGTTTATGAAATTACAGCTGGAAGTGTTGTGTTTGAAGGAAATGACATAACTGAAGAGCCAGTTGATAATAGAGCAAAGCTTGGTATGTTTTTAGCTTTTCAATATCCAGAATCTATACCAGGTGTAACAATTGTGAATATGCTTAAAACAGCATTAACAAATATTGAAGGAACAGAATACACTTCATTAGAACTTCGCTTAAAGGTCGCAGAAGCTATGGAGCAATTAGGGCTTTCGGTAGATTTTGCTGATAGATATCTGAACGAGGGATTCTCAGGGGGCGAAAGAAAAAGAAACGAAATATTACAGCTTGCAGTTCTCAATCCAAAATTAGCGGTACTTGATGAAACTGATTCAGGGCTGGATGTTGATGGACTTAAGGTAGTTGGTGAAGGTGTATCCAAATTAAAAACAAAAGATAAAGGATACCTAGTTGTAACACATTATCAGAGGCTACTTCAATATATAAAACCTGACGTTGTTCATGTTTTTGTTGATGGAGCTATTGTGGAATCAGGGGGATTAGAATTATCTAATAAGCTTGAAGAACAAGGTTATGAATCATACGTATGAAACAAGTAAGTGAAATCAAAAAAGACTTCCCTATTTTTCAAAGATTGATTAATGGAAAAAAACTTACGTACCTTGATTCAGGTGCCACATCTCAAAAACCTAACATAGTTATAGATTCTATGTCTGAAGTTTACAAACAAAATAATGCAAATGTGCATAGAGGCACATATGTATTGTCATCTGAGACAACTTCTAAATACGAAGATGTTAGAAATAAATTTAAAAACTTTATAAATGCAAATTCACCAGAAGAAATTATTTTTACTAAAGGCTGTACTGAGGGATTCAACTTACTTGCTAATTCCTTATGTAAAGATTTATCAGAAGGTGATGAAATCCTCCTTTCAGAAATTGAACATCACGCCAATATAATCCCATGGCAGATGGCCGCAGATAAATACGGACTAGTAATTAAATATATAAATGTTGATCAAAATTTTAACTTAGATATGGACCACATAGAGAATCAACTAACAAATAATACAAAAATAGTTTCTTTGGTAGGAGAATCGAATATTTCTGGAATGTTGCCAGACATAAAAAATATAAACAAACTTATAAAAAACAAAACTGAAGCTTTATTTATTCTAGATGGAGCACAATTGGTACCTCATAGAGAAATCGATGTCCAAGATCTAGGTATAGATTTTTTATGTGTCTCTGGACATAAGATGTTGGGTCCAACTGGAATAGGTGTGGTTTGGGGTAAGAAAGAGCTTCTTGAAAAAATGGATCCAGTTTATGGAGGTGGAGACATGATTGAAGAGGTGTTTTATGATAAAGCTACATGGGCACCAATTCCTCATAAATTTGAGGCAGGCACACCTCCGTATGTAGAAGCAATTGGCCTCGGTGCTGCTGTTGATTATCTATCAGATTTGACAATGGCTGAGGTTCAAAAACATTCAGATCATTTAAGACTTTACGCAAAAAATACTCTAGAAAATATAAATGGGATAAATATTATCCATACAGATTCAGAAAGTGCTGGGTGTACTTTCGCAATGAGTGTCGATGGAGTGCATGCTACGGATATTTCATTAATGCTTGATACATATGGAGTTGCTGTAAGAGCAGGACATCATTGTGTGCAACCTTTTCATAGGAAATTAAATATAGATGCTACTTTTCGAGCTACAGGTTATATATATAATGATGAAAAAGATTTTGACACTTTAGCTAATGCAATTGAAGAAAGTTTAAAAATTTTAAGATAACTATGAGTATTCAAGCAAAAGTAGAACAATACAAAAAGACTCTATCTCTTTTCCCAAATCCACAAGAAAAATATCAATATTTAATTGAACAAGCAAAACTAAATGAAGAATTTCCTACAGAACTTAGAATTGATGAATTTAAAGTCAATGGCTGCCAAAGCCAAGTATGGTTAGTCCCTGAAGAAAGAGAAGAAAGGCTTCACTTCAAGAGTGACTCCGACGCCTTAATTGCCAAAGGTCTTGTTACGTTAATTGCATCAATTTACTCTGACGAATCTGCTCAGGATATTGCTGATTCAGAAATTGACTTAATGGAGGAATTTGAGTTAGGTGTTATTTTAAGCCCTGCAAGAAGAAATGGTGCTTTTAGTATGTTAAAAACAATCAAGGAATTTTCAAAAAAATTAGCTGATTGAACCCTCTTCCCACCAATTTTCGTGTGGAAAAACTATCCAAACATCGTCTGTATTTTTAGCATGATCTCTCGTATAATAATGTGGTTCAAAGTCACTTTCATTGTTCCACCATAAAGCAGAAAACCTCACATCACATTCATGATTTATGTTTTCTTTAATATAGTGGGACAGCTTTTCAAATGTTTCACCACTATCACAAATATCATCAACAATTAAAACTTTCGAATCATTTGGTTTTGGTAAGTAATTTTCCCAATGGGGAAAGTCTCGTGTGGACGCATGGACTGGTTTAAATGGAACATTTAATTTATGAGAAATCATAACACCTGGAATTAATCCACCTCTACTTATCCCAACAATTACATCAGGAATAAATTCATCCTTTTCAATTTGATTACAAATTTTATTTGTATCAGAAATTTGCTCTTTCCATGTATAAATTAATTTTTCCATTTTGTAAGAGTTAATTTTATCAAAGTATTAAAAGTGAACATGAAAAAAATAAAATATTTTAAAAAACATTTCGTTTCAAAACAAATAGCGTAATAAGAGCTTGTTCTATAATGAAATCATGAAAAGGAGGTAAGGATGCGAAGAAGTTGGGCGGTAGGCCTAATTATTATCAGTATTCTTGCTATGGCCTGCGGGGGAGCCGCAGACGTAGACGATTACAAAGCTGCATTTGTGTATGTAGGACCAGCAGACGACGGTGGTTGGTCACAAGCACATGATGTAGGAAGACAATATCTTGTAGAACAAACTGGGATTGATACAGCTTATACAGAGCTAGTTCCAGAGGATGCTACAGAATTTAGGACAGTTGCTGAAGCTTATATTGAACAAGGTTACAATATAATTTTTGGAACAACTTTCGGCTACTTAGATGCAATGGCTGAAATGGCAGAGGAATATCCAGATGTCATTTTCTTACATTGCTCTGGCTATCTTAAAAATGATACAAACTTTGGAAATTATTTCGGAAAAATGTATCAACCAAGATATCTTTCAGGACTGGCTGCAGGTGCAATGACAGAATCTAACAAAATAGGTTATGTTGCTGCGTTTCCCATTCCTGAAGTAATCAGGGGAATTAATGCTTTTGCAACAGGAGTAAAAGAAGTAAACCCAGATGCAACCGTTGAGGTTGTCTGGACATTTACATGGTTTGGTCCTGAAGCTGAAACACAAGCTGCTAATGCACTACTTGAAACTGGAGTAGACGTGTTAGCACAACATCAAGATTCACCATCTACAGGCATTGCAGCAGAAGCTGCCGGTGCAAAGTGGATATCTTACAATACTGCATATGGACAAGATGCTGCTCCTGGAGCTTTCGTAACAGCGCCTGTCTGGGACTGGGGTCCGTATTATGTTGAAATGGTTGAATCTATAATTAATGATGAATTTGTTGCTGAAGCTTACTGGGGAGGAATGGAAACAGGTTTAGTATCACTTTATGAGCTAACATCTGATGTGCCTACCGAAACAGCAAGCTTAATTTCAGATAGAACTGAAGAGATTATTAGTGGTTCTTATGATCCGCCAATAGTTGAAGAAGAGTTCATCGATAATGTTATAGGAACTGTTAATCCGTAACTATTTGATTTTTAGACACTCCAGTATTTACTGGAGTGTCTAATTTTACTCAATATGAAAAACCCTATATTAGAAGCCAAAGGTATTTCCAAATCTTTTGGAAATATAAAAGCACTAGATGATGTTGATTTTTTTCTTGAAAAAGGAACAATACATGGGCTCTTAGGAGAAAATGGTGCTGGTAAGTCATCTTTAATGAATATTCTTTCAGGTATTTATCTCCCAGAAAAGGGCACCTTAACTATAAATGGGCAATTAATTAAGCGTCTAAATCCCGATTTAGCTTCTTCTTATGGTATTGGAATGGTACATCAAGAATTCCGACTTATTGATAGTTTCTCAATTAAAGACAACTTAACTTTATCCAAGTCAAATATTTATCAAAATGACTTTAATGAAGCATTTTCGAAATATTCAGATATTTTTACACTTAATCTAAATGCCATGACACCAATTTCAGAGTTATCAGTTGGAGAGAAGCAAAAAGTAGAAATCATGAAGCTCATTTTTAATAATAGTTCAATAATGTTGCTTGATGAACCGACAGCTGTTCTTACACCTCAGGAAACAGTTCAGTTGAAAGAATCTTTGGAGACTCTTTCACAAGAAGATGAAAAAACTATTGTATTAATTACTCATAAATTAAAAGAAATCAAAGATTTTACTGAAACTATTTATGTCATGAAGAATGGCAAAATGGTTGCAAAAGATTTAGATACTAAAGCAGTATCAGATACCCAACTAATTGAACTAATGATGGGTGAAGTAAAGACGTCAAAATTTAATAAGAATAATTTTAAAGGTGACACTAAGTTAGAAGCTGTAGATATCTCATTTACAAATGAGCAAGATATAAAAACTCTTCAAAATGTTTCATTAGAGATAAAATCAGGTGAAGTTTTAGGAGTAGCTGGTGTTTCAGGAAATGGTCAAGTTGAATTGGCAAATATTATTTGTGGAATTATCAAAGATTTCGAGGGAAGGGTCATTGTTAAAACAAAAGATGTTACAGGGAAAGGGGTAAAGTCAAGAAAAAAATTAAACCTTTCATATATACCTGAAAATAGACTCGGCGTAGGTTTAGCACCAGGAGTTTCAGTTTTAGATAATTCAGCTATTAAGGAATATTTTCAAGCAAGCTTCGGACCTCACTTATCAAAAAATGCTTTGTTAAATTCATTAAATGAACTAATTAATAAATTTTCAATTAAAGCACCGGATGTAAAAGCTGAAATTTCAACATTATCAGGTGGAAACATGCAGAAACTTTTGATGGGGCGAGAACTGATCTCAAATCCAGATGTCATTATTGCAGCTCAACCTACTAGAGGTTTGGATGTAAGTGCGGTCGACTCAATACATAACTTAATTATTGATCAAAGAGATAAGGGGTCGGCAATACTTTTAATTTCTGAAGACTTAGATGAATTATTTAAACTTTCTGACAGATTAATAGTTATGTATGAAGGTAAGGTAATTACAGAAATTGAGACTGAATTAGCAACTGTTGAAAATATAGGACTTGCTATGGCTGGTATAAATGAATAAATTTATAATCTCAAAAAAACTTTATAGAAATGAACTTGCTACATTCTACTCATTTCTGATTGGGTTCTTGATAGCGATAGTTATTGGTTCGATTATTTTATTAATTCAATCCAAAAATCCATTTGATGTATTCTCATTAATGCTCAAATTATCAATTGGTAGTGTCAACAGTTTAAGTAACTCATTAAATAAAGCTATCCCATTGATATTGGCTGGATTGGGTATAGCAATAATAAACTCCGTAAAACTATGGAATATAGGAGCAGAAGGGCAGATATTTTTTGGTGCTATCGCATTAAATTTTGTTTATGTTAATACTTCAATTGAAAACTCATATTTATACATCCTACTTTTATTAGCATCTGGTTTTATTGGTGGTTCTGTTTGTATCTTTTTGCCAGCAATATCAAAGGTACTATTTGGTGTAAATGAAATAATAACAACTCTATTAACAAACTATATAGTTTTTGGGCTAACAATATATTTAATAAATGGAGTATGGAAAGATCCAAACTCTTTAAATTTTCCAGCTGCAGCTTACGTCAGTGAATCTGTTTATTTGCCCACAGTATTTGGAAAACTGAGTTCAGGTTTTTTAATCTGCATTCTATTTACTTTGATTGCATACTATATAAAAGATAAATCTGTTTTTGGATATGAAATGAGGATTGCTGGAGGTTCTACACTTACGGCTGTTTATGCAGGTATTAGCGCTAAGCAAAAAGCTTTTGTCGCAATGTTAATTGGTGGAGGTTTTGCTGGCTTAGCAGGTGCTATTGAACTATTAAGTCAGACTCATAGAGTTTCAACAGGCATTTCACAAGGCTTTGGATATACAGCAATCATTGTTGCAGCAATAACAGGAATGAGGCCTCTTGGTATATTTTTAGTTGGGTCACTATTCGGAGCGCTAGCAATTGGAGGTTCAGTTATACAAACTATAGGTGTAAGTTCCTATATTTCAGATATCATACAAGCAACAACACTTTTTGGTGCGTTAATTGCCCAATTCTTCTTTTCGTATCAAATTAAAAGAGTTAAAGATGATTGATGTACAATTTTTGGGACTCATAAATGCAACCTTACAAGCTGCGACACTGCTTTTTATTGCTGCACTAGGTGAACTGATTGCTGAAAAATCAGGTATTTTAAATTTAGGCGTTGAAGGCATGATTTCAATTGGTGCTGTATCAGGATTTATTACTGCGATAAATACTGAGAATTTATTTCTTTCAATCCTGGTAGGTATAGTAAGTGCATCATTATTTTCATCTATCCACGCGTTCGTGACTGTCGTCTTGAAGCAAGACCAAACAGTTTCTGGGTTAATTCTCACAATTCTTGGTTTATCACTGTCATCATTAATTGGTAAAAAATATGTTGGTAAAAAACTAAATACGAAACTCGAAGGCGTTTTTGATATAGAAAATCCTTCAAATATTTTGGAAATTATTCTTGGTCAAAACATTATTTTTTATATTGCGATTATTTTGATGATTGTTACGGCTTTCGTACTAAAGCGAACAATGTTTGGACGAAGAATCGAAGCTATTGGTGAAGATTTAAAATCTGCTGACTCTATGGGCTTAAAAATTGCAAAAACACAATTTATAGCTACTTGTGTTGGAGGTGCATTTGCAGGATTGTCAGGTGTTTATCTTACATTAAGTTATGTTCCGTATTGGACAGATGGCATGACCTCGGGAAGGGGTTGGATAGCTTTAGCATTAGTAATATTTGGAGGGTGGAAACCATATAGAACTGCTTTTGGAGCTTTACTGTTTGGCTTTCTTGAAGCTCTAGGTCCTAGATTGCAAACTTATGGATTTGAAATGAGTCCATATATAGTAAAAATAACGCCTTACATTATTACCATTCTTGTTCTTGTTTTCTTAACAATTATAAAAAATGGGAATACGGGAGCTCCAAAAAATATTGGAATGCCATTTTTTAGAGAAAATAGGTAAAAATAATAATTTAAATAAATTATTTGGTAGTATTAAGTCAACTTTAAATGATGCCTGTGAGCATCGAAAGGGAAAAATGAAAATAGACAAAATTCTATTCCGCCTCAGTAAAGAAATTATTGAATCACATACTCCAAATCCGTATTTAATTGGCATACCGAAAAGGGGTGATCTTTTAGCTAAAAGAATATCAAAAAATTTATTAAGCGAAAACTTTAAACATGATGTTGGCAAGGTAAATTACCTACCATTTAGAGACGACTTAGATGAAAGTATAGAGAAAAGTATTCTTGAGATATCTCCCGAAGATCGAGATGTAATTTTGATAGATGATGTAATTTATACAGGTAGAACACTCAGAGCATCTATAGAAGCAGTAATATATTCCGGAAGACCAAAAACGATCGCACTTTTATGTCTTGTTGATCGTGGCCATAGAGAATTACCAATTACTCCAAGTTTTATTGGGAAAAACATACCTACAAATCAAAATGAATATGTATCAGTATTTTTAAATGAAATTGATGAAGAAGACAAAGTTGAGATAAAACTAAGGGATAGCAATAGTATTGTTTAAGTAAAGACAACTAGTTGAAAATGTCTATCCCTTAGTTTTATCTCATACAAAATTTATATAAAATAATAATTAAAAATGACATATCTTATTATTATTCAAAATAAATTTAGAACATATCAATTTAATGTTCTAACTTACTAATCCTTCTTATGTACCTTTCTTCTTGAATAAATTCAGCTTCTAAAAAACTTTCAATGATGTCTAAGATATTTTTTTTATTTACATTTTTAGAACCTATGCACAGAACATTTACATCATTATGTTCGACACTTTGTTTAGCTGTCTCTACATCAACAACATTGGCTGCTCTTATTCCTCTAAATTTATTTGCAGCAATAGACATTCCCACACCACTCCCACAAATCAATAAACCTCTAGTAGATTCATTATTAAGAACAGAATCACAGACTTCTTTTGTAAAATCAGGAAAGTCGCAACTCTCGTCACTTTCTGTGCCAAAGTCTTTAAAATTTATTTCTTTTTTAAGATTGTTAACAATATAATTTTTTAAATTGTAACCAGCATGATCAGAAGCAATTACTAAATTTTGGATCATTAAATTAATTTTTCTATATCGAGAATTTCATCTACCTCGGCAGCAGACAAGATATCATTGTCTACAAGAATCTCTTTTATAGTCTTATTTTTAGAAACTGCCTCTTTTGCAACTTCTGCAGCTTTGTCATAACCTATTTTTGGTACAAGTGCTGTAACTAAAATCGGGTTTTTATGAGTATTTTCTTTCATTTGCTCGATATTTGGCTCTAATCCATCAATTAATTTTTCTCGAAATACCTTCACACTACTCTCTAGAATTTCTATGCTTTCTAAAATATTATGCGCCATAACTGGAAGCATTGTATTTAATTCGAAATTACCATTTGCTGCTGCAAAAGTAATAGCTGTATCATTTCCAATTACTTGAGCTGCTACTTGCATCATCATTTCAGGAATTACTGGATTTACTTTTCCTGGCATAATAGAAGACCCAGGCTGAAGTGGAGGAATGTTTAATTCGTTTAATCCTGAAATAGGACCACTACCCATCCATCTAATATCATTTGCAATTTTAAAAAGTGAAACTGCCAATCTTTTTAACGAACCTGAAAGCTCAACTATTTCGTCCCTTGAGCCTTGCCTTGCAAAGTGATTTTCAGTTTCATTAAAAACTATATCAATTGAATTTTCCAACTCTTTCGCAACGTCCTTACCAAAATTTTTTGGAGCATTAATTCCACTACCAACTGCCGTTCCACCAATAGGAAGATCGCTAACAGCTTGTATTGAGGAGTCAATAGCACTTTGACTAAATGCAATTTGACTAGCATACCCACCAAATACTTGTCCTAATGTAACCGGAGTTGCATCCATAAGATGAGTTCTACCATTTTTGTAAACTTTATCCCATTCTTTTGCTTTTGCTTGAAGTGAATTATGTAAATCAACAAGTTGGCCCCATAATCTTGAATCAGGGCCTCCGGTATAAGCAATTACAGCTGCAACATTTGTCGCAGTTGGTATAACATCATTAGAAGATTGACTCATATTAACATGATCATTTGGATGAACTTCCTCTCCAGACTTCTCAGAAGCTAATTTTGCTATTATTTCATTAGCATTCATATTGGTTGAAGTGCCGGAACCGGTTTGGAATATATCTACTACAAAATCTCTATCGTGTTTTCCATCAATAACTTCTTGAGCACTTTCAATAATTGCTTGTGCTTTATTCTTATCAAGTAAATTATTTTTGTGATTTACAACTGCACAAGCTTTTTTGATTTCACCAAGTGCTCTAATAAAAACTCTTGAAAATCTTAAATTTGATATTGGGAAATTTTCTACTGCTCTTGCAGTAGAGGCTCCGTATTTAGCATCTATTGGAACTTGAAACTCTCCCATTGAGTCTTTTTCAGTTCTAAATTGTTCTGTCATTACTTTACCTGATATTGAGTGTATCCATCAGAATCAACTTCATCAATAAGTTCTTTAGAACCTGACTTTACAATTTCTCCATTAACAACGATGTGAACTGCATTAACATCAAGATATTTTAGGATTCTGCTGTAATGAGTAACAATTAAATAGGAGGTGTTTTTATCTCTATTGGCATTAATTAATTCAGCAACAGATTTAATTGCATCAATATCTAAACCAGAATCTATTTCATCTAGTAAAGCAACTTTGGGACTGGTTAAGGCAATTTGAAATAGTTCACATCGTTTTTTTTCTCCACCAGATAAATCAACATTAACTTCTCTGTCTAAAAATTCTTTTACACTAAATTTTTCAGCTAGCTTTTCTATTTCTTCATTATTTAAATCTTTGTTTATATTTTGAGAAAATTCTCTCAAGGTTACACCAGGTAGGCCAACTGGATATTGAAATGATTGGAAAACACCAGCATTAGATCTCTCAAGCTGTTTTTGTCCAGATACGTCACTGTTTTCGATAAGAATTTTACCCTGTTCTTTATAGGTTTCATTACCCATAACAACATGGCACAATGTAGATTTTCCTGAACCATTTGGACCCATAATTGCATGTAGCTCTCCAGGTTTTATTTCCAAATTTATTCCTTTTAATATTTGAACATCTCCAATAGAGGCTTTTAAGTTTTCTAATTTAAGCATCTTGTTTCATTTCTAAGAAAATATAGCCATCTTCAACATTAACTTTATATTTATTTACTGGTTTTGTTGCAGGTAGTGTAACTGCATCACCCGTCTTCAAATCAAATTCAGCACCATGTAATGGGCATTCAACTTTACAATCATAGACATCTCCTTCTGAAAGGCTTGCCTCAGCATGAGAACACATATCATCTAGTGCGTAATATTCTCCTCCATAGTTAAATAAAGCAATTTGCTTATCACTAAGATTTATAACTTTTGAACTATTTAATGATAATTCTGAAGTTTTCAAAGTTTTAATTTTATCCATTTACTTACCTTTTGAAATATTCGTATATTTTGAGTCAATTATATCTGCAACATTGTCATGAATTATACTCCAGCTAGAATCATTAATGATTTCATTAAAGAAACCCTTGATTAGCATTTTATCAGCATCAACCTTACTTATACCTCTAGACATAACATAGTGATATATTTCATCTTCAATTGGCCCAACAGAAGAGCCATGACTACAAATAACATCATCACAAAGTATTTCTAAATTAGGTACAGATTGTGCAGCTGCTTCTTCACTAAGCAAAATATTTCGATTTTCCTGATGTGATTCAGTTTTTACTGCACCCTCAGCTATATGAATTGTTCCTGTAAAGATTGAACTACTTTTACCTCCTAATACACCCTTTGTAATCATGTTTGAGTTTGTATTTTTTCCTAGGTGGTTTACAAATACCCTACTGTCATGTGTTTGTGCGCCTTCACCAAAATATACTCCATCTAAGTAGAATCCTGAGCCATCTCCAATCAAATCGATATCCATTCTAGAACGTGAAAGCTCACCCCCCATACTTATAGTGTGAATCTTTAAATTTGCATCTTTAAGCAATTTTGCATATATTGAGTTTGCAATGTTTACATCTTCTAAACTTGTAACTGAAAGTATAATTTCTAAATTAGAATTTTCTTTTAAAGATAATTCAATTATCGGATACGCATTTCCTTTTACGGAATTGTTAAGGTTAAAGTACAATTTTGCAGTTTTATTTTTTTCTACACATACTCCAACGTAAGGTATGGAATTCTCATCTGACTGAAAATTAATTGTATAATATTCATCTACATCGTCTTGAAAGTCAATTCTAAATCCACCAGTTACTTTTTCAAATTGTTCAATGTTGAACTTATCAAATGGCCTTTTTATTGAATTATCTATTAATGGATCGCTTATATCATTGATATTAGTTATTTTTACTTGTTTCTTATCAGAATTAACAATTTGAGAGAAGCCATTAAAATCTATATCTGAGTTATTAGACTGTTGCACTTCTTTAGTACTACCAATCTCAATATCATTAAGTTCAAAGATTTTCTTACCTAAATATTTCCAGTCTTCATCCTTTGCAGATATTTTATTAAAATCACTAGACGACATTGATTCTAATTTTTTTTCAAATAAATTGGGATTCAAGGATTATCCTAATTACTAACCGACTGCGCCGGCTTCAATCATATTTAATTCAATTAGTTGGTTAAACTCCATCGCATATTCCATAGGTAGAGTTTTTGTAAATTCTTCCACAAAGCCAGCAACGATCATAGATGTTGCTTCAGACTCAGAAAGCCCTCTACTCATTAGGTAAAATAATTGATCTTCACCTACTTTTGATACTGTAGCTTCATGGCCGATTTCAGCTGATGCCTCTTCTATTTCCATATATGGGTAAGTATCAGATCTTGAATCATCATCAAGAATTAATGCGTCACATCTTACAAAACTTTTTGCTGTTTCAGCTCCATCTTCTACTTTGACTAAACCTCTATATGCTCCTCTACCCCCACCTTTAGATATTGATTTAGATGTAATTAATGAGGTTGTATCTGGTGCAAGATGTACCATTTTTGCTCCAGTATCTTGGTGTTGGCCTGCATTTGCAAAAGCAACGGATAACACTTCACCATGGGCACCAGGTTCCATTAAATATACAGATGGATATTTAACAGTTAGAGAAGAACCAATATTTGCATCAATCCACTCCATTGTTGCATTAGCAAAAGCTTGCGCTCTTTTTGTAACAAGATTGAAAACGTCGTTAGACCAATTTTGTATTGTTGTATACCTACATGTACCTGAGGGTTTAACTACTATTTCAACAACAGCAGAATGAAGAGCATCTGTTGTGTAAACAGGTGCAGAACATCCTTCTATATAATGTACAGATGCTCCTTCGTCTACAATAATTAATGTTCTTTCAAACTGACCCATGTTTTCAGCATTAATTCTGAAATAAGCTTGCAGGGGGTCTTCAATATGAACACCTTTAGGAACGTAAATAAACGACCCACCGGACCATACTGCTGAATTTAGTGCAGCAAATTTATTATCACCCGGAGGTATTATAGTCCCAAAATATTCTTTGACTAATTCAGGATATTCTCTGACTGCTGTATCCATATCGCAGAAAATAACTCCGAGTTGTTCAAGATCTTCTCTATTTCTGTGGTAAACAACTTCACTCTCATATTGAGCTGTGACACCAGCCAAGTAACTTCTTTCAGCTTCAGGGATTCCAAGTTTTTCATATGTTTCCTTAATTTCATCTGGAACCATATCCCATGAGTCAGCTTGATCTTCTGTAGGCTTTATATAATAGTAAATATCATCAAAATCTAGAGAATCTAATTTCTCTTTCGCAACCCATTCGGGCATGGGTTTATCCAAAAATCTCTTATATGCTTTTAGTCTAAAATCAAGCATCCATTCAGGTTCTTCTTTTATCTCAGACATTTTACGTATAATGTCTTCATTTAATCCCTTTTCAGGCTTAAATACATTCTTTTCTGGATCAGACCAGCCCAATGAATACTTACCTAAATTAATATCAACATTTGCCATACTCTTACTCTAATAAGGTACTGAATCAATCGGAAAAGTATTGATTTAATTTATTTCTGTTTTTAAGTTAATCTTAAAGTCATGCCAGCAATTTTTATAAATCCTACAAATAAAGAACATGAAAAGTTATTACAAAAGTTAGATATTCAAAATCAAGATTTAAGAGTTTTTGCTTCAGATAAAATACCCACTGATTTCATTGAAAGACTTCCAGGAAAAAAAGCAATTGGAGATATTGAAGATGATAGTCATATTTCTACTGCCTCAGAGGGTGCTTATTGTGGAATTTTTCATGAAGATATAGAAAGTAGATTACGGAAAGTATTTATAGATTCAATACATAATTCTTCACTAAAGAGAATTATTTGGATATCAACAAAAGAGCCCTCCGAGAAAATTTTATCCATAAAAAATCTTGTATATATTAATTATGTTGAAGGAGTAAATTATCAAGAAAAGGTTTTAGAGCTTGAAGAAGTAGAAAAAATTAAAGAATCAATTATTAACTTAAAATAAATTTATTCCATATTTTTTTGGAAAATAAGCAAATATTTCAAACCTTTCCCATGAAGCCTTAATGTAATCATAGATATCGTAAGATTTTCCCATATACCTAACTTCAAAATGAACATGCGGAACTGTTCCATCTGCATTTCCAGAGTCTCCCACATATCCAATTGTTTGCCCAGCAATAACTTCTCCACCTAAATAAATACCATCAGCAAATGCAGTGTCCCTGCCTCCAAGATTATCATTACCATTTATATCATCATCTAGATGAACATACAAAGAAAGCCACCCATTCTGATGATCTATTGCAATGTAGTAACCAGAAGATTCTGAATATGAAATAGTGTTAACACGTCCATCTGCAATAGCAACAATAGGAGATCCTTTTTTAGCTCTTATATCAATGCCCTCGTGAACTCTTTTTCCATTTCCCCTTATCTCTCCCCAGTCGTCATAAAAATGAGACATTATATTCTTTACCGGAAAGACCATAGATTCTAAAAATTCTGAGTGTTTAGCATTTAAATTAGGTTGATGACTCATGCTAGTTAATATAAAAAATCCTATAAATACGAAACTTGTTCTCTTTAACATGTTGTTAGTTTAAAAGATGTAAAATTTAGTTATGAAAAAAAATTCATATTTTAAAATTGGATCTGGATCAAGAAAAGGTTTTGTTTCTAAATTTCAAGACAATGAATTAAAAGAAACTATTAATCAAAATCAGGTATCGACATTAAGAAATCAAATTATTACTAAAAGTTCAGAAAATATGAATGAATTAATTAATAATTGTGTATCTCTGACCGTAACATCGCCCCCTTATAACATTGGAAAAGACAGTGACGAAGATTTATCAGATGATGAATACTGGAAAATGATAAAAAAAGTATTTGAAGAGGTATATAGAGTGACTCAGTCTGGAGGTAGATTGGTTGTAAATGTTGCAAACCTTGGGAGAAAGCCATATATTCCATTTTCTAAATACTTTATAGAGATAATTATGGAAATTGGATTTCTAATGAGGGGTGAGATAATATGGCAGAAATCTAAAGGTGCTAATGCCAATTTTGCCTGGGGTAGTTGGCTTTCACCTTCAAATCCAGTAATTCGTGATATTCACGAGTACTGTTTAGTCTTCTCTAAGGATTCAATGAAAAATTCATCTAAAGGAGAATCAACAATCGAAAAAGAGGAGTTTATGGAATCAACTTTATCAATTTGGAATATTAACCCAGCTAGAGCAAAGAAAATAGGTCACCCCGCTCCATTTCCTATTGAATTAGCAAAAAGATTTATAAACTTATACAGCTTTAAAAAAGATCTTATTCTAGATCCTTTTATTGGCAGTGGGACAACTGCAATTTCAGCAAAATTGCTAGATAGAGATTATATTGGATATGAATTAAACCCCGATTATGTTGAAATAGCTAAAAAAAGAATAGAAAATGAAGTTAGTTAACTAAGTCCCATGCTGAAAAAAGCTCTTTATAAATATCATTGTTATTTAATAAGTTTTCATGGTTATCAAATCCAACTAGCTTACCTGTATCCATGACAATAATTTTTTCTGCATTAAGTATAGTTTCTAACCTGTGAGCTATGACTATCGAGGTTTGATAATCTAAAAGCTTATCGGTAGCATCAAGTATTGAATTTTCAGATTCAATATCTAAATTTGCAGTAGCTTCATCAAAAACAATGATCTGCCTTCGTGCGAGTACAGCTCTCAGCAGTGCTATAAATTGTCTTTCTCCTGCAGAAATATTTGAGCCTCTCTCCCCAACATTTTGCATTAGACCATTTTCATATCGGTTAAACCATTTTAAAACTCCTATTTCAGCAAGTTCTTTTTCTAATTCTATATTTTCTGGATCTGAATAAATTAGATTATCCCTAATTGACCCTCTAAATAGAAAACTTTCTTGAGGAACATAGGCGATGTTTTTCCTTGCCCATCTTTGTG
>Ga0187217_1000286_pt1 | contig 21180 bp, 26 predicted proteins | sample 15SPOviralmetaG_FD_130165 | JGI IMG/M metagenome (GOLD analysis project Ga0187217, IMG submission 130165) | Marine viral communities from the oligotrophic San Pedro Time Series (SPOT) site, San Pedro Channel, CA, USA - 15 SPOT_SRF_2010-09-15... | ecosystem: Environmental > Aquatic > Marine >... | reverse complement strand
GAAGAGCTGTAATCATATTATCTTGCTTACCTTCCATACTTGTAAGGCTAGCCTCGAGGGCTTCGAGGTCAGTATGATTGGCTGATATTAAAGCGTTAGCACTTGTCTCAATTTCCCCTAATTTTACAAGAGCACTATCTTGGACTGTATCAAGAGCGTCTATTTTACTATTCGTCGCTGTCTGTAAGACTTCTAGAGCTGCGAGGTCTACAGCACATGCTTCAGTTGCGGTCTTGATTGCTGATTGATTTATATCGTCTGTCGCTATCACTACCCTTTGAGTTTGGGCTGACTTGTTTCCAGAGTTGCCCGCCACGTCCACACCAGCGATATTTTGATTTACATTTAAATAGTTCCCGTCAACGGCATTATCTATAAGTTGAACAGCTGTCTCTATATTACCAAGTATAGAGTCAATACCTTGGAGTGTTAGATCAACTACTTGCTGATTGGCGGCAGTCGCCATTCCGCTCGTAGTTTGACCGCCCACCATTTTATTACTTATCGCAATCAAATTTGTATTCTGGGCTTCTAAAATTACTCCTGCTTTATTACCACCTCCTAATCCGTTTTGAGTAAGGTCATTTCTTAATCCACCTATTGCTATATCAATTGCCGTTGCCGAGGTGTCTATGGTTGTTAATTTTGAATTAGTTGTATCTATTTTTGAATTACCACTGATTACATTAGTATTGAGTGCCGATAAATTTTCACCTGCTGTATTCCCTGTTCCTGCTGGGTTAGTAAATAAAGCATTCTTCGTTGCTAGTAAAGTAGCCTCTGTAGCACCACCTGTTGGAAGAGCTGTTGAAAGAACGTCTACCTGAAGGTGGGCGTCTCCGTCACATACTAATGGTTTAAAATTACCAGCACTAACGTCTCTAGCATATAGGAAGGTTTGTAATTTACTACTTCCTTCTCCTACATTATTGTTCCCAGCTCCAGCGAATGTATCAAGTTTATCAGTTATCGCTTGGGTTTTTGCCTCTAATGTATCGGTATTAAGATTAACTGTTTCAGCACTAACTTCGAGAACGTCATTAGATACTTTTAATTCACCATTAGCAGTTACAGCCAAAGGTCTTGCTAATCCATTACCAGAATCATGACCGTAGACATAAGTTTGGAGTTTAACAGAACCGTCACCAATATTATTATTTATTGCTCCCGACAATACGTCGAGCTTTGTATTGGTTGCTGTTGTCTGTGTTATTACACTATCTAATTTAGTATTTTGTAATGAATTTTGTTCGTGCGATCTTTCGTGGTGTCTACCAATGTCTAATCTTCTTCTCGTACTCATTTATAATATATAAATATAAAATAATTTTCTAAATATATATTATTGTTATTATGCCTGGTCATTATGGTTCTATGAAAATGGATATGAAAAAAGATATGCCTAAAGAGAAAAAAGGGGGAATGAGAAAAATGAGTGATAAAGAAAAAAAGCTCTTAAAAGAACACTTTGAAAAACACGAGCCTAACGCCAGTCAAAGTGTGAAAGCAAAGGCTAGAATGGCTGTAATGAGGGCTGGTGTTGATATTAAAAGCATGAAAGGTCTTCATAAGTTAGTTGGATTTTCTATGTAGATAATATATGACGAAGTTATTAAGAGTTGTTGAAAGTGAAAAGCCCAATAAAAAATTCAAAGCTATTTATAAAATGGATAGTGGTAGAGAAAAGACAATCCATTTTGGAGCAAAAGGCATGCGTGATTTTACTTTGATTTCTAATCCAAAATCAAAATTTTATTTACCAGATAAAAAAGATCGAATAAAAGTAAGAGATAATTATCAAAGAAGACATAAAAAAGATCTAATTACAGCTAATAATAAACTTGGAATTGGAGCTGGTGCTTTGTCTTTTTATTTATTGTGGACTACTCCAAAAATGAATGTAAGTAGTTATAAAAGAAGATTTAATCTTTAGCATTCTAATAATAAAGTCATATTTGTCGTTGTCGTTGTATTGATTGGTTGAAAATTTTTATCTAATATTCTAAATTTTAAATTTCTTATATTTGTCTGTCCTGTATTTCTTATATCAATAAATATAGGAGTACTAGTTTCAAAATCTACATGTCCTAAACTTTCATTAATAGGTATTGTAGCTAATATTGATTTTCTATCTCCTTTTAATGGTGTTCGTAGTTCTTGTTCCGGATCTACACCAGCACCTAATCTTGGATCAGGTACACCATTATAAGAATCTAATTGAAGTGTTTGACTTTCTACTATAAAAAAGTCACTAAATGTAAATGATATTTCTCCGTCAGCCCTTAATCTAAATATAGCATTATCTACCCTAAATTCCTCGGTAAAATCAAACAATTGTCTTTGGCTATATCCTAAATATTTTTGAATTGTTCTATTCACGTCTAAATTAAAAGGATTTTTATTATTAAATCTTCCATTTATACTAGCTTGTCGATTATTTGTAGGGTGATAGCGAGCTGGTAATCCTTTCAATATATTATTTGCTACACCAAAAACCGATCTATCGAATCTACTATATAAGTTAATTCCGTCTTCTTCGTCAAAAAAACCAAAGCTAACATAAGGTGAAGGATTGATTCTAGCATTACATACTTTTATAGCATTTAGATCGTCATTAAAATAAATATATGGTTGAATACCAAACTCGGCTATTGCTTCTACTTGAGCGTCACTTAATGCGGTAGCAAAAGCAATTTGACTATCATTAGCGTTGTCTTGAGTAATCATTCCTACAATAGTATTGCCTTCAACCATTATACTCATGAAGTCATGAGTTCCAACGTCATTGTGGGCAGCTACACTAACTTTGAGTGGAGCTATTGTTGTGTCTTGTCGACCAGCACCTTTACCATTAATCATAGAATAATTAGAAGTGCTTCTATTAAAATACAATTCGAAGTCTACGTCAGCGTCGACTAATTTTCTTTGAGTTGGGTCATTAAGGGGGACACTATTAACTCCTAAACAAACTCCAATTCCTACCCCATTATTGGTAGCTAAAACTCCGCCACCTAGTCCATTATCAACAGAATCTTGAATTTGAACTGAAAAAGAACCACTACCCCTACACATAGACACTCCGCTTCTTAATTCAGCATAATATTCTCTATCTATGGTTCTTTGCTCTCCGTTAGTAACTGCGAAAGAATCACCTACGTTAGCATTATTGATAGTTGGATTGCCTGCTAATGTTATAGTCTCGGTATCGGGAAGAAAAAAAACCGTTTCACGCTGTTGACCTACGGTGTCGAATGGGGCTACAGAAGGTGAAAATACATATAATAATTCGGTATTAGTTATATCACCTCGATTAGATTTACCACCTCTTACTTTAAATTCACTTCCACCATATAAATAAAAAGAAGCTACATTTTGATTATGCGCTCGACTTTCTTCTGTAGTTAGATCCAAAAGTGTTCCATTTAAAGCACCAGTCAAATTATGGAGAAACTTCTCTTGACTGTCGATTGTATTAACAAAAACATGTTCTATTAATTCTTCAGTTCTCGCTAAATTATTACCAGTCATAAATGTAGCTACAGTATCATTAGAATCATTAATCTCTAAAATATCAAAGCCTCTTTCTAAAGTAACATTTTGTAAAGCTATTTTGCTATTAGGCATGAGATCTATAGGTGTATCAAAGTTACAATCAAACGTCGCATTATTGTTAGTAGCTAATCTAATCAATTTCATATATTATAATAGAATATAAAAATTTTATATAGTCTTTATAATATAAATGTCGATTGATTTCAACAATAATATGTCTAGATTGGTTGATATTGTTTTTTCAATCAAACATAAAATTACTGACCTTGAATATTATAATATTATGGAGACCATGACTGCTGTACGTAATAGTAGTCCGGCTTCCGTTGCGAATCCCGTTATTGCTTATCAAATCCCCCCTCTTTCTTCTTCTTCTTCGTCCCAATCTAATATAAGTAGCGATCATGTTAGTAGTGTGTCTTCTTCTATATCTAGTGATATATGTTACTAATATAATATATTTATATAATATATTTTATATAATAAATAAGGTAATAATAATAATAATAATAATAATAATAATAAGGAAAAGATTTAATAATAGGCAATAGGAAAAAGAAAAGAGAAACAGAAAAAAGTGGAAAAACGTAAATTAAGAAGTTAGCCAGATTTTGAGATATTGAAATATAGAGAAAAATATTATTTTCAAAAATCGCAACTTTTTCTTTTTTGAATTTCATTTTACCAATATTAGAATTAAATCAACATGTAATTTAATTTTATAGTTAAGAACGAAAAGTGAAAAGAGAAATTATTCTATTATTTATAATTAAATACTTAAAATAATATCTAAACTTATTATATAATGAGAACAGGGTTTAAAACAATTGAGGCGAGAAATGAGAGATTTGAAGGTATAATCTATAAGAACCAAGGTAAGATAAGGGAATATGAAAGATCTGTTAGGGCTAAAGAAACAGCTTTGAATAATAAAATCAATAAAATAAAAGGAAAAAGAGGGTGGAGTGAAGAAGATAAAGCAGATAGCATAGTAGACGCCCAGAACTCTTTTGAAGAATATAAAAGATTTAAACTGGGGCAGATTGAGAATGCTAAAAAGGAATTACAATACTACAACGAAGCTAAAAACAGTCCATTAGCAGTCTTTGAAAAGAAATGCGAACTATTTGGTACAATATTTAGGGGAAAGAACGCATTAGAACAATATGAAGCCCATACTCAATCTAAAAAATATCTATTGCGAACAGGAAAAATAGAAGAATATTGGGATTGTAAATATTGCGGTCAAAAGATAAGAAAGACTCACGACAGAAGATTTAATGACTTTGAATTAGAAAGACATGAATCGACTTGCCCTGTGAGATACCAAGATCAATATGACGAGAATGGTAATATAATAATAAAACACCTCGAAAATAAAGAGTTAGAAGCTTTTCATTTTCTATTGAATTTTGATTCGACCTTTCAGGTTTTTAAACGATTAAATATAAAAATGGGAAGTGAATACTTCCTAACAGATAATAGATTACATGAACTACTGCCGGAAGAATACTGCCTCCAACACCCTAAATATGGAATTGTACCACATAAAGACACTCAATTATTTGTAAGTGAAGGCTGGGATTTTATCTGCGATATGGTTGGTAACCCTATTGCTGATTTAGAACATAGAAATGACGGAACATTATTAACATTCTACGGTCATGAAAAGACCAAACCTGATTGGTCGCTTGACGATATTGTTACCAGAATCAAAAGTAAGAATACAATAAATATTTAAATCTTTTTATAAAATGTAGCGATTGTCTCTAGTGAATGATCATTTAATTTAGCACTACTTATCTCGACTTTTCCACTCATTTTTCTTCTTTGGCTATCATAAGCCTTTCTAATTAATCCAATTGTAGTATGCGGTGTTATAGAACTGAATATTACTTTTAATAATTTTGATAATGCTGTTTTGTTTAAAGGAACGTCCATATCACCTTTAGAATACGAAGTGGTGAATAATGGCTTATTATTACCAATATCATAAATAGCAACATATAATTTTATCATATCTATTATTTCCGTATTGAATATGGTAAATTGTTTTAATTTAGGCTGTTTCTTATCTAATCCCACCATGCCCCCTGTAGTTTTTGAATGCTGTAAAAATATTTTAGAATGGTGTAAAGAGAAATAATTCTTTCCGTCCATAGGTGGTTTCTTTTTCAAAGTCCATAATATTAAATCGGTGTACTCTACCAGACGTAGTATGGAGTGTAAGGTAATTCCTTCTGTTTCAGTTCTATTCAGCAATATTAACGCAACCAATATATAATCACGGAACTTCTTTTTTGGTAAGAATGATTTATATCCCTCTTCAATAGGGTCAATCTCTTTAGATTTTTCAACTGCTAATTTATATTCTTCTATAAGTTCTTCTGCTATATCTACATATTCTTTGAATGGTCTCATATGCTTTTCTTCTTCTTCTGTTTTATGATTGCGTGCTTTTGTATCGGCAATCTTATCACGAAGACATTTTGATCTGGTGCGAATATGTTCCAATAATCTAGAAAGCTTTTTATCTAGTTCCGCAATATTAGAATGAGTTTCTAATACTTTAGCAACAGCATTAATCAAAGAATTATTATTATTTAGATTACCACCTAAATCAATTTCAATACAATCTAATTCGTCAATATCAACATTATATTGGTCTTTCAAAGCTTCTAAAAATAAGTCAATATTGATTGACTTGTGGTCGTCAGCAAGCAAAGCCACCGCCACGAGAGACACAGAACGACTATATAATTTAATAGAATTGGGCTTGAGTCTTGGAGAGTTTTCTGTGAGATATTGAATGAAGTAGTCTCGATATATTTTAAATCGATTGAGGTCATGTTCGGTCAATTGTTTTTGACTCATAAAATTAACTGATAATTTAATCTTATATATTGAACGAATTCAAATTAAAAAATTTAAATAAATATATCAATTTAATTTAATGGTGTTCGACTTTGAATGTAATTCATGTGGGACATGTTTATTATTCAAAATGAAAAAGAATGAATATAAAATTAGGAATAATCAGCTTTGCTGTGTTGAATGTGCTACTCCTAAATATAGAAATGACGAAGACACGGAATTCCATACTAAACTAATGTTGGGTAATCTTGGAATAGAGAAAACATTAAAAGAAATAATGACTGATTTTTATATGGATATTCATGATCCTAGAATAACAGCATATATAAGGGACGTTTTGAATGTAGATTCAAAGAATCCATATTGTATGGGTAGAATATACTATGGTCAATAATCGTCATAAAAACTATCTGGTAAATTATTTTCACCCTTATTATAGAACTTTTTCATGATTGTTTTAGCTTTCTTACTGTCGGCATATATCTCACCCAGTAAGACATGGGTTTCGTCTTCATTTAAATCAGCACCCTTTTCCCAGTAAGCTTTTACTTTCTTACCCGTCTTTTGGACTGTCTCGGTAGATAATTCATAATTAGGGGCATAGACATTGCCCGATTGAACTGTAATGGTGATCTTTTTTCCATTTTTAGATAATTTACCAATCAATCTTTTATTATCAAAATTGAATACCAATCCAGTTTTTTCATTAATAATAGCTCGTATAAATTGTTTCGGCATATTTTTCTTTTCTATTCCAACTTTGAGTGGTAATTTCATATGCTTATTGAACTGTCTAATTGTTCCATTATATAATTTTACTACTTTAGGCTTTTCGTCTCCGCCTTTCGATATTGCTTTTCCAACTCTACCTACCCTTAACACTTGTCTTCCTGTCTTACTATTTAATACTGTGGGACAGCTATCACTCATTTTATATATAATAAAATAAATAAAATAATTTGATATATTTTTTTTAAGTTATATTCGAGTAATCAAAAATGGCTCTAACAAAGAAAGAGATTATTGGATATATCGAAAACGAGCTTCCGTTTGTCGATATGAAACCTTATTCACATAATATAATATCACTTTATCTCCAATCACTATATAAACTGGTGGGGAAAGAAGAACTGAATGAATATATTAAACACAGCGAACTTATAAATCTTGGCTGGAAAGTTATGAACTAATATCAATTAAATAAAAAAATTTGAATTTATTATTTTCATAAATGTAAAATAAATTATGGAAGATTCTCAATTCCCCGATATTATTGTTTCAAAAGAAAAGTTTGATAGGTGGTGTCGCGATATTGATAATTCAAAAGGCGGATATAGTTATATTTGGTTTGAAGGAATCCAAAAAAGACGAATTTATAGGTCTACCAAGTACTCGAGGTTGGGCAATGCTCTAGTATGTAATTCTTGTTGCGGAAAAGGTTGGTGTATGGTTATGTATGAAGAAAACTAAAAAATAAAATAATTTGAAAAATTGAATGTATATTTTTTTTTAATATAAAAAATGAGTTCGAAAGAGAAAAAAGAATGTGGTAGACCAGCAGATCCCGAATTGGAAGAATATAAGTTAGCCAAAACTAAATTTACATGTGGTAAGTACAAAGGAAAAACTTATGAACAGGTCAGGGAAGAACACACAGAATATCTATTATTTTTAGCAGGAGAACCATTTTGTAGAGTATATAAATATATTGATTTCATTAAATATTGTATGGACTTTTTGAAGATTGAAGCTTTGTGGGACGAAGACTTTATAGAGGAATTGAAAAATTAAATCTTCTTGTATTTATCCCATATAGCTTGGTCTACCTTTCTAGCTTTACCACCTACAATTACACTTGCGAGCCTTGCTCTAGACCATGATTCCATAGTTTGGTTAGGACGCGAACCTGAACTAAAATAAGCACCACGTCCTTTATCTAATATAAGGTCAATACCTTTTTTTGTTATTATATTCTTTGATATGAATGAATCGTTGGTAATCTTTTTCCCATATTTCTTTTCAAACTTTACTACATGACTTGATCTTTTACTTTTAAATGACTCTACCTTCGGTCGTGGTTTACCTTGTTCGATACTCTTCTTTTGTTTTGCTCTGTCTTCGGGTGTAAGTGATTTAGGGAGATATTGCTTTGGAATTTTTCGCGGAGGCATTATAATATTATTATTTATTAAATTTTTTCCATTCATATATCTTTAATTTCTTTTCTCCGTCGACTACAATGCCGTCGGGGTCATTTATTTTTAAAAGGATAACTACATTCCAGTCTCCTGATTCAATACACTCATGAGCTTTATGAATTGCTTCTATATGATTGCCGAAAGCATATCCCGTATTTTCATACCGATCGAGTGGGACTAATCGTACCTTAAAACACTCGACTTCCCACTCAATTTCATTTTCATTATCTTCTTCGTCCCAACTTACACACCACTCTAATAGAAGCTTTTCGAGAATATCCGTTAGCATTTCAGGGCAACCAAGTAATCGTCGCATTTCCACAATATTATCTCTATGTAAGTGTCGAGTTTCCCTTGCTTTTGATTCAAAATTTGAAACTGAATAATCATTAATAATCATTTTACCACCACAGGAGTAACCTAATCCAATAAAATCGCAATTGCTTTCTTCAAAAGTGACTACTATATCAAAACCTTTTTCAGCCAAAGATTTATATATTCCAATTGGAGGACTATTAGCAGTATCAAAATTTAATTTAACAGTCATATGGTTCATTATATCACTCTTGGCGTCAAAGCGACCAGATATAATTTTAATATCTTCAAAGTCGACCGGCCATTTTGTTCCCCAATCTTTAATTCTTTGACTCATAATCCAAATTTTGTGTTTTTCGCGCGGCCAAACTTGCTCCGGACAGGGTTCGATAATTTTAAAATCAAACTTGGAATCACAGAACCACTTCCAAAGATCGGGATCTTCATGGGAGATTGTAAGAATGTTATTACACCAGTTCGGCATGATTGATTGATTGAGAGTGAGATTAACTCACTTTTTTTACTCTCTCTCAATTAAAAAAAAATTTTTCAAATTTTTTTTTTAATTTACATGTTGGTTCATAAATCTATTATGGATTGAATGATACTTTAATAGCACCTGACTCCAACATACCACCGAATCCTTTTTCTCTAATAATATCTTTTGCTACTCTTTCAAAGTCAGCTTTGATTCTTTGTTTTTCGTCGTCTTCGTCAATATCTTCTATGGCTTTATGTGCTTTGGTTTTTGCTTTTCGAAGGTCTTCCCAGGGGTCTTCTCCCTTCTCTTCCCAGTCGAACTGACCGTAATCTTCCCAAACTGTCTTTTGATCGTCTTCAGCTAGACTTTCAATATAATCTACATATTCTTTACATGGCTTACAGTTTTTATCAGCACCTTCTTCACCTTTAGCTGGTGGGTGACCCCAATCGTCGTTCTCCCAAAGAGTATCAAAAATCACTTTCATTTCTAAATGCCTGAACTTACAGACAATAGGGTCAACACTTTCAGCATACCACATGTGAGGCATAAGAGCTTTGTAATTTCTATCTTCTTGATCTTGTAGTATATCTTCATACATATAAACTGCTGTTTTCATAAGATCAAGTATGGTATCGTCGCATTCGTCAAGTGCTTCTTGACCAGCATGTATTGATCCGTCGGGGTTCACGCATGGGAGTTCGCCGTCGACTTTTTGCTGAATATCTTGTAGAACTTTAACTGCTTTGACGATTTTTTTAATAGCTTCTTCGTGGTATTGAACTTCATTATCAAACTGTTCTTCAGGGTAGAGGAGGGGCATGATTGTTTTTGTTTTTTGATAATCTCAATCAACTTAAAATCAATTTTTCAAATTTTTTTTATTTTTTTTTATAAAAGACCAGACTATATCTTGTGCCTTCAAAAGGCTTAACCCAGTGATAGTATTTAGAACCGTTGAACTTATAAGGTTTTTTTCTACAGTCAATAACCCACTCACCGTCTTCCTTTTCAACAACAGTCTCTCCACCAGTATAGTTACCGAAAGCACATAGAACACTTTCACCTATATTTAAAGAATCTATATGTCGTTTGATTTGAAAATTCTTGGTAAGTTGGACGCTATTATATTCGAACTCTGGGAAATAAAGTTCTTTGAATTCACTAAAGACTTCTTCGAGAATAGGATTGAGTAATTTAACTTTGGTAGCTCCCATTTTAGGATTATCAGGTAATGGTGGTCTGTAGATCTTTTCACCAGTAATTTTATCGTACATAAGAAACATTTTCCATGTATTACCATATAGCATTCTACCATTAGGTACACCCCGTTTATTATTCATTTTTCTACTTTCATTTCCATTATAAAATTCAACACCTTCTAAAAAACAATACATAATACTACAATCTAGATCCCAATCTCCATGAAAAGTCATATATAATTAAATACTATTTCTTATTTTTCTTTTTTTTTATATCGAATATATCACTCTTTTTTATTTTAGATTGTTTATCTTTTTTAGGCATATAAGCTGGATTATTAAGAACCTTTTTAACAGCCAATTTTATTTTATCCATATATAATATATGAGTTGTTATTTTTGTGGGAAGCCTAGAGAATCATGGACGGGATATTGGTGTAACACTTGTAGTGAGATATCGAGAATTACTAAACTATATGGTGAAGAAGAGGTTTTAGATATATTAAGAACAACTTGTATCCGTAATAAGAAACAAATAAAAAATAAAATTGAAATTATTAAAAAAGAACAAGAAGAACATGAGACTCCCCCATTAACTAGATCAAAAAAACAAAAATGTTTAAAAGAGGTTTAGACGAATTGACTCCAAATGGATTTAGCTCTAATAGACTTCTTCCTAATAACAGGGGGTATAGGCAACGTATTAACAGATTCTTCGACCACTACAGGGGCGGACTCCTTGACGGGTTCGACTGGGACACTTTGAATTATAGGTGCGGGCTTGCTGGGAATACTATTGCTAATATTCTCTTTCTCTACGGAGGGTTTTGGCTTACTAGCCATATCCTTAATCAATTGTTTTAATTGAGACAATTCGTCTTTTAAATTTTTAACTTCTTCACTATTATGAATTTTATCATGCTGTTTTTGTTTTTTCTTTTCAATAAGACTAGCATATTCCTGTTCTAATTTATCCTTTTCAGCCTGCTTCTTATCAGCTTTCAAAGAGGCTTTCATAGCCCTAACATGTTTAGCTTTTTCACGGCCTTTGGCTAGTACTTCTAACATTCTAGCGCGTTGCTCTGGTGTTTGCTCCCTTCGTTTTCGATAAGTGCCGTCCTTATTCTTTTGCTTTTCCTTCCCTTTCCTATTATATTGTTTTTCTACTACTGGTTTATCTTCCTTATTAGATTCTTCGTCAATATTTTTAACTTGTTTTTCAAATAATTCGTCTTTATTATCAGTCATATATAATAAATAACAGATAATTATTTTCTTATATTTACTTATTAAAATTCCATATTAGGTAATATAGGTTCAAAATTTTTATCGAGATATAGATTTTCAGGTTCATTATCATGATTAATTACTATGAAGTCAGTCTTCCTTTTAACATTATGACGGAACATTTTAACAAATTGTTTTTTAGTAGGAAGAAAATTATGTTCTTCCATAACACTATCTAATTGACGAAGACTGGTATTATATAACATAACAAAAGAGGCATTTTGTCTTACTGAATTAAGAATATGGTGGTAAAATTGAGTGGTTAATATAATCGATACTAGTTGCTTTCGACCATTCATGAAGACTCTAGCTATATTATTAAATGTACCAGTTTTTAGTGCGCCCGAGAATGATAAATCGTCTAACACTATTAAGACATGATCGGGAGTTTGTTCTAATTGTATTGATTGTTCGAATTCTTTCACTACTTTATCATAAATCATACCTAACAATTCGTCGTCATATTCGGTAGATATATTACCTTCTGGTATCTCTTTTGTTTTAATAATTGTTTCCATTTTAAAATCATTTTTTAAAGGACTAAATATATAAATATTTTCACCTTTAAAATCATTAAGATAAAATTCTGGTAATAATAAAAGACTTCCTAAAGCACTTGTTTTACCACTTCCCGTTCGACCAACAATAATTCCCCTGAAGCTTAAGTTAGGTAATATTCCTTTATCAATAGTGAAATCGTCACTCATATCTTTCATTTTCAATATATGAGGCATAGTTGATTATAATAATAATATATAATATTATATGGCGAATAACCCAGGAATAGGTGATTATAGCGAACTATTAAGTGCTACTGCTGGTGCTAGAGGGGCTGTTCCAATTAAGGCTGAAGATATAGCAAATGCCCATAGAAGTGCTTTAGAAATGACTAAAACATTAGGAGAAGTTAAGAGCTATTTATCAGGTAGAGTAGTTACTCAAAAATTATTCGAAAATTTAGCAAAATCAAAACCAGCTGATTTAGGCAAATTAGGAGTAGATACTGGAGAACTCCAAGCCAATTACAATTCAGCATTAGAATCAGCCGGTAGAGAAGCTCAATCAATAGTACAAGGTGCTAGAGAAGGAGTTGGTAGATTAGTAACTGACGTAGACCAACAAAGGTTAAGCATGCCTGTTAGAAGTAGTGCCGGTGCTGAAATACCAAATCCAGCTTTTAATGAACCTAATATCCCTTCTGCGAGTTTAGATAGTAGAGCAATATCAAAACCTCTAACAAATGTAAGTGAAGATTTAGGTGAAAATCTAGCGGAGACCAGTTTTGGTTCTACAGTTAGACAATCAATAGGAAGTGCTATTGGAAAGGCAGGTAGAGTAGTTAAGGCTGGAGCTGACGCCGGAGCGGAAGGTGGTGGTGTAGCTACTGAAGTGGGAGAAGGTGCTTCTATATTAGACGGAATACCAGGCGTAGACGTTTTAGGTGTTGTAGTTGGTCTAGGAGCGACTTTGTATGGTGCTTTTCACCATGTAAAAGAGCCAAAGCCTGCTGACGGAGTTCATATCGCACCAGTAATGGGTGTAGAATAACTATTACTAAAAATTATTTTCTTTGTTAGATTTATAGAACATGGAGAATATTGTTAAGATAAGATCGTCTAATGCTTTTAGTGATTCTAATATAAGTAGAAATACAAATAACATTGGCGCACCAGCAGGCTCACACTTTCCTATGAATCAAAAAATATTAGACTTTTCAATCCCAGCCTCGAGTGGTGTTTATGATTTATCAGCGTCTTATATGGTTCTTAATACCACATTTAATACTTTTCCACAAACCGCCGACGCCACCGCTATTAATGGAGATAAGGCTCAAGCCTGTATTTTTTCATATGACCACGACGGAACTGCCGCAGCTGGTAATGGTGGTGGTAATGCGGTAGTACCACATGGATCTTTAGTTAAGAACGTTCAACTCTATTCACAATCTCAAGGAATGATTGAATCATTAAGAAGACAAAATTTATTGAAAAATACCAGATATAATTTTGAAAAATCAGCAAGGGAAAAATTCGACGACCCTTATGCTTTTAATAAGACACTACAGGATTCACAGCAGGTTAATAATTCTTTTGCGAGTGATAGATCACAGTTTGTAGTATTAAATACAAATGTTAATCAAGTTGTAGATACAAATGGTTCAAAGACTAAACCTGATACGGAGTTAAGAATACCATTACACCAAATTTTAGATTTTGCTAAAATTGACGAATATGATACTGGTCACTATGGAGAAACAAGACTACACTGCGAATTAGATATGGATAAATTGGTAGAAAGAGATCTTACCAAGGACGTAGACCTTAAAACTCAAACTGGTTTTGACGGAGCTAATCCTATTGGTAAATGTGACGACAGAGTCGGGGCAACGCAATCAAATTTTGTAGTATTAAGTCAAACAATCCTAGACCCCGAACAAGAATGCCCTTACCATGTCGGCCAGCAGTGTAGGGTCACATGTACTGACGCTAATGACGGGGCGCAAGATAATGTAGACGCTTATATCACTCAAATATCTTTCGATCATGGTGGTATTAATCAAGCACCTCCAACTAACTCAAAGAAGATTACTTTATTTTTTAATAGAATTGTAGTGGACACCGCAGGCAACGCTAGTGCTATGACGGTCGAAGCAAAAGCTACCGACCAAATATCATATGACGTCAATTTTGCTGAATTAGTTTTAGTTAGAAAAAATAATGTTCCAAATCCACCTAAATCAATAGAATATACTGCTTTTTCTGTAGAAGAAGATCATGGTAATAATTTGACTACTCATAAGAAAACTTATTTTGTAGAACCAAACGCTCAAACATTATATATTGTAGCCACTAATGCTAATCAAGACGTTCCACTTCCAACACAAGCCATAAATTCATATAGAATCGCAATTGACGGAGTAGACCAAACTGGTAATAGAGACGTTAAGATTGGTTCGGCTCTTCATAGAGAAAGAATTGAAAGGGCTTATAATAATAGGGGAGTTCCATATAAGGACGCTAGAAATGCTGTTGTATTAAAACTTACTAATCAAGAAACGGCTAATGCTGGTGTTCTCCAAATGAGTGCTATTGTAGAAACTTTACCATTGACTGAAAAACAAAAATTAGTTGAAATTGAAATCGCTGGAGCTGGTGCTTTGGCGGATATTACTTTATATAAGGAATTAATCAAATCTGTTTAATTTATTTTATTATTTTATTATATAACATAATGTCGGCATTAGGAGATTTAGTTTACGCACAAGTAGAACCTGAAGCAAAAGCTTCCACTTATGGCGAATTTGATACTTTAGATTTTGTAATTAATACTGGAGAAGGAAGAGCTTTAGTTAAGAATTCATTAAGATTAATGGGAACTTTAAGATTAAATAGAACTGGAGAGACGAGAGCAACTGGAGACATAAGACTTAATAATAATATTGGAGTTCATGCCTGTATTGATTCAGTTCAAATAACTTTTAATGACGGAGCTAAAGCTGGTATTGTAGAAAATATTCAAAATTATGCTAGATATGTAAGAATGATTGAAACTGGTACTGAAGATATAAATGATTTAATGAATGCTTCTAATTTAATGGAATTGAAAGCCCCGTCTGCTAATTTAGGTGAAGCAGTCCAAGAAGCAAGAGCCACAGTAAATGCGACGGGAGCTAATCTCACGACAGACCAAGACTTTGTAGTAGCACCTGTAATCGCATTAAATAAAATGGACGGTGGTAATGTTCCATTTTCGGCTACAGGATCAATAAGAGTTAGTTTTAATCTTTCTAAAAATCTTTCGGCACTCGAAGGTGGATTAGCTGGTTCGGCGGCGAACTATAATTGGAGTGACGTAAGACTAGCATTCAATCATGTAAGCGATAGAGCCAATCCACAGCCAGCAGTCATGAGAACTGTTTATAATTTTAAATCAAGTGTTTTATCTTCGACTGCGAATGTCTCGGCACGAGTCCCAGCTGTAGCTGATTCGGTGTCTGTCTCATTCCAAAGACAGGATAGAGAGAATGTGAATGTATTATCTAATTATTCATTAGAAGAACCTAGAAATATTAAGTCAATTCAATATTTATTTAATGATAGTACCAATCAATATATATCTTATGTAATGGAAGATAAGAATGAAATATTAGAAAAGGGAGTTGAGTCATTAGTTGCTACAGGACATAATGGAGTATTTAATGCTGGTAGATTACAAAGAAATAATAACTTTATTGCTGGTCTAAACTTTAATGGATTTATTGATTTATCAAACCAAAGATTCAACATTCAATTAGTAAGTGATATTGATACGAATAATCCTTACAATATTTATATGTATTTTCATTCTCTTTTAAGACTTTAGACAATATTTTTTTATTATTTTATTATATAGAAAATGGCTTTGTATAGTGACGGAAATCTCAAGACTGAATATGTAGAACCACAAATATTTATCGACGCAAACAGAGTAATATTCGAATTAAAAGGACACCACGTAGCATATATGAGTAACATGAGAATAACTGATTTAGCAGTAACTAGATCTGCTAGAAATTCAGCTCTCAATAGATTAGGTGGTGTACTGGCTTTAATTAAGAGCGCAAGACTTTTAGACGGAGCGACTGAATTATCAAGTCTTCGAGAAGCAAATAGATATTTATCATTTAGAAATCAAAATCAAAATCACGGATATGCTATGAGTGTTAAGAATCAATTAGTAGGATCACAACTCGGTTTTGAATTGGGAGGTGAGTTAAGAAAATTATCATATAACGGATATACGGTTAGTGACGCCTCACAAGATACTAAAGCTAACTCAAAAACTTTTTCAATTCAATTAAAAGATTTATTCCCAATTTTAAATTCCATGGAAATACTTCCAACTGATTTATTTAAAAATCTTCGAGTCGAAATTGAATTTGAATCACTCGCGACACCATGTATTAATATTTTTACAGACGCTAACCAAACTGCTAGCGTCCAAAGACCACTTTTGGCTGTAGATTATTTAGATAATCCTATGATTGTTAAGAAAATGGAAAAATCAATTAGTATGGTTCAGTGGTTAGAGATCGAAGAAGATAGTTTTCATGTAGCCCAAGTAGACGCTACTGCCGCAGGAACTCAAGAGCTAGTTCAAACTGCTAATGAAAAATCAAATGGATTCCAAAATAAATTGGTAGAAAGAATATTGGTTGCTAAAGAGCTAGCTTCAGTTCAAGACGGCGGTGGATTTTTAGCTGGTAATATCATAAGACCTGCCTATGGCCCACTAGGATCTTATGCCTGTTTTAGAGAAAAGCTTCAAGTTAGATTGAATGGTAAGAATCTTTTACCTCGAGACGGAATAACAAAACCTATGGAAGCGTTATCATATTTAGTAGATACATGGGGAGAACAAGTTTTATATCCACAAGCTAATACTGTAGACGTATCTACTGCTATGACTGATATAATTAATCAAGCAAACGAAGTAACTGCTAGTGACGACTACAGAGGCGCACACTCTTACTTTGGTCTCTATTTAGGAGATAGAGTCGATAATTTACAAATCAATTATGAAAGAACTGGTCTTCAGGATACCGGTACTGTAGTTAGACCAGCGACAGAAGCCATGCGAGTTCATATCTACGCAGAGGTTAAGAAGGCATTAAAGGTGAGTAATGGAAAATACAATATAGTTTATTTATAATTATTTATTATATATTATTATTTTAATTAAAAATATTTATCATGAGTGAGACTACAATCATAAAGTTAAGACAAAATGAAGCTTCCTATGTCGAGCAAAATGGCTCATTCAAGACGACTCTTAATAATCCGGTAGTGATTAATAAGGGTGACGTGATTCAATTCAAGAATTGTTTTTTAGATACTAGTACAGATATAATAAAATTAGATCAACCAAAAGATATAGTAATAGCAGGTGTTAGATATCTAACAAATACAAAGATAGATAATTTAGATCAAAGGTTTAAAGGGAATCACCCAGGGAATAAAATATATGAAGGCACTTATACTGGAGCTGGTAATGGAGACGGTAAGAAATATTTTGAATCAATAACTTCTACTGCTGTAGACGGGGACGAACATGCTCTAACTTTTTCATATAAAATGGCGCCTAATTCAATAAGAATAAAACCAACTCATTTTAAGTTTGAATATACAGATTTAGGTGGTAATCTTCAGCACTTTTCCGCTCATGAACCATTTAGTTTAAAGGGAGAAAGGGTAGTGAATTTTAATGAAAAGCACCCTACTAAAGGGATATCATGTAGGGGAACTTCTTTTAGAGTAATTCTACCTACTAAAAAAGATTGTAAGAGTAATGGAGTAGCTTTTGATTCGATTACTGTAACATATTCAGCAGTTAAGCCTACAAATGGTGATACATATTTAATTCCAAAAGTAAGAAAATTTGAATATACCTTACCTCAAGGATTATATACACCTACAGAAATAGCCCAAATATTGACTGACGAAATGAGTAGAGCTGATAGTGCTGGATCAATAGGTAACTTTCCAGCAATAGGGAATCCTAATGCTTTGTTCCCAGTAAATAGTGCTTTTATGGGAACTATAGGACAAATAGCGAATGACGATAATATAAATAATACAAATACAAAATTTGTAGCAGAAGACGGTGGTTCATTCTTGGGATATAATGTAGCTGCTTTAAATGTTCCAGCTGGTAATGACGCTTTTGTAGGTGCGAGTGAAACTGTAATAGAGTTTGACCCAGACACAAATAAAATGAGATTTAAAGCACTCCATACTCCTATATACGTGGGTCAAAATAGTGATACTAGTGAAGACGGAGTAGCAGGAGCGGAATATATTGGTACTTCAGGAGTGTCTGCCCTACAATATTCTGGGTTTATGTTACAAGCGTTAGAACCGAATGATTTATGGGCAGAACAATTAGGAGTTAGTGCGGAGATAATACCACAGTTTACTGACGAACCAACTGGTATTGTTTGTGCCGAAGCAGGTAATCCTATGGGAGCAGGATTAAATACTGGAACAACTGTTTTAGTTAAGTCATGTAGTCAAGTTAAAGAAGGAATAACAACAACAGGAGTATTTAATGGTTTAGCTAATCCAGTCCCAACTAGTAAATCATTCTTTCAACCAAAGAGAGAAGGTGACGTAGCGAGTGATATATTATCTACACTATTCTTTGATAAAATATTTAATACTGGGTTTGCTACAGACGGTTTTTTCATGATTGATATAAGAGCTGGAATAACACAAGATCTTCGAGGTAGTATTGAATCTAATTTTACACCAGGTGTTCCCGTTCAAGATAGTCGTTCAATTCAAGCAATTGTAGGAAGCTATTATTCAAATGGTAATTTTACTCAAGCAGGAAGTGAAAGTTCTATAGTGTACGAACATAAGGTAGACACTCCTATAATATTGAGTGAGATTGAGACCCGTGTTTTATTGCCTGATATGAGTAAGCCCGAACCCGCCCAGTTAGGAGATAGGAATACAGTCTTTTTAGAAATAATAAAGCCTATGAATTAATTCCATTGTAGTTTCTCTAATTTATCATACTTTTCTTTTTCATATTTAAAATGTCTATATAATTTTCTATAAGGTGTATTTTCACATATCAATATCTTATTACTTACAAGTTTATTAAAAACTTCATGATTTAATAAAGTATAACTACTATCAAGGCAATATTTAATATAAGCAATCCAAAATTGAAAGTTTTGTGGTGGTTTATTGGAGAAGTCATTTTCATTTAAATAACGTTCAACCCTTTTACTATACTTCAATATAAGTTTTTCATATTCTTTAGTCATATAGTTAATATATAAAAAAAATTTACAAATTGATTTTTAAAATAATCATATTTATCCAAGACCCAAATGAATGAAATTGTGTAGAATATTATGTCCTTTTGCTGGGTATTCACTTACATAAATTTCATAAATATCATTAAATGATTCTTTACTTTTACATTTACACCCGTCTCTCTTACACTTATCAATACATTTAGCTCCGCCAATCATATCTTTAATAAATTCAAGGTGGGTTACAAGAAAGTCATGAGTATCATTATATTCATGACTGAAAGTTTTATAAGATATTTCAAATTCCATAGACTCCCAACCTCCTAGGGTCATTTCTTGGCGCCAATCCCGACCACATTTACCCCAGAATTCTTTCTGTCCTTTCCAAAATTTATAAATGAGTTGTAAGTCATTCATAAAATATAAGTAAGCTTCCTGTGTAATGAATTGTTTTTCTTCAAAAAGGTATTCCTGAATCTGTGGTATCCATTTACCTAGAATTTTATGTAAGTATTTACTGTGTTGGAAGACTTCGTAAGAAGGCTTCATGAGGCACATGGTTAATGTGCTTTCTCTCTGTGTTTATGCCTTCATATATGTCTTTCAATTTTTCAAATTTTTTTTCAAATCTTCTCATTTGGTAATTAGAAATATAAAAAAAAACTATTCTAATTTTTTTGGATTTATTGTTTTTGTAATTTTTTTGTATTTTATTGTTTTTGTAATTTTTTTGGTTTATTGTGAGTTAAACTTCCATGTTACATTTTTCTCCAATTCAACGTCGCCTTCTTCGTCCATTCGAACACCGAAAACCTTACCGATATGTTCTTGTGTATCAAAGTCAAAGACCTGCGCCCAGTTAGCTCCCTCTTCTTCAAAGGCGACCAAATAACAAACACCTGTTTCGGGGTGATCGAGGCAGGCGCACACCGCCTCGTCTTCGTCTTCGTCGTCGCTGTCGTCGTCGCTCTCGTCTTCTTCGTCGGCTTCGGTGTTTTGTTGATCGACAAGATCGAATGATTCGCTCATGTTAATAAATAATGACGCGACGGGATTGGCTTCGGCTGAACGGACAAAAGTATCAAAATCACAATCTTCGAATTCGTCGTCGCTTTCAAAAGCGAGTGTTCCAGCCTGAATCGAACATTCTTCGTCGCGGTAGAAGTTAAAATTATAAAGATTTTCTGCTTGCTGACCTTCACCGAGAAAAGTCACAAGCGATTCTTCGTCTGCGTAATAAGTAATCTCTTCACCGAGCCATTCAGTTTCGTATTCTTCGATTCCAGCAATCACAGAGGTTTCGTTGAAAAGCGCGCGAACTTGGTAATCATATTCGAATGGAAGAAGACCAGCGTTTTGTTCGTCTTGCGGAGCGTCGTTAATGATTGTGAATGAAACAACAGAAGGCATGATTGTTTTTTGTTTTTGTGTTGTGAGTAATCTGTGATTGACTTTTTCAATTTTTTT
>Ga0187217_1000282_pt1 | contig 21347 bp, 31 predicted proteins | sample 15SPOviralmetaG_FD_130165 | JGI IMG/M metagenome (GOLD analysis project Ga0187217, IMG submission 130165) | Marine viral communities from the oligotrophic San Pedro Time Series (SPOT) site, San Pedro Channel, CA, USA - 15 SPOT_SRF_2010-09-15... | ecosystem: Environmental > Aquatic > Marine >... | reverse complement strand
TACGCAGAGGGTGGAGCATTAAAGCCTTTACCAAATGATAATAAAGGTTTACCTAAATTACCAAAAGAAGTTCGTAACCGAATGGGATATATGGCTAAAGGTGGGGAGATAAAAGTAGGAACGAAAGTGAAATATCCAAAAGCTAAAATGATTGGAGAGATAGTTTCTATTGAGAATGATTCGGCAATTCCAAACGAAAAATCCGTTAAAGTAAGATACAAAGACGGAAAGGAAGTAACAGATTTATTGAGTTCTTTTGAAGTAGTTTCTACATACGCAAAAGGTGGAGAGGAAGAAGAGTATATTGACCCTATTAGACAAGCACATATAGATTATGAAACTGAAAAATCCGAAAGGCTTTATAATTCAGACGCTTGGGTAGATGCACAAAGAAACGCAGAGGGTTTCGCTAAAGGTGGTTCTTTAAAAGGGCACGGTTTGGCTATTGGAGATGAAATAGTAAATGTTTACAGAGATGATATTTATGTTCTTAATAGAGGTGTTGTTTATATGGTTGATTTATCAAGCGGAAAAAGAACAATGACTAAAATGAGCAAAGATGATGCAATATCTACATTTAAAGATGGTGGGGAAGTTAAAGAAGACCCACAAGTTATAAGATACTATTTTGAAGATGATGGATATGAATATGAAAAAGGTGGCTCTACCTACAATGATGACCCAAATGATTTATATGGTGCTTTTGAAAAAGGTGGAGAAGTAGACATTAACGACATTGAAATACCTGTTCACTACACAATGTTTGAAGAAGAAATGTACGAATATGGTAAAGGCGGAAACACAGAACAAAAATATCTTGTAAAAAGAGTATTTAAAAATGGAAGTAAGTCAAGAGTTGTAGATGAAAATTTATCTGAGAAAGAGGCTCAAGAGATGGTTCAAGAGGATATAGAAAATAATCCAAAAGGAGAATACTATATGTTGGTTTATACTAAAATGAATTAAAATGAAAAACAATTATACTTATATAAAGCGTTCGGATATTTCTGTATTAAAAGCTACAATTGATGGAAAAGTATTAAATGTTGACCCAAAAGACATTTTAAGCGGAAGCTATGTAGCAAAGAAAGTTAAATCAACCGCTAAAAAAATAAGAGTTGCAAAAATTGATTCTTCAAAACTCAGAGATAAAATTCTTAATTACGCTAAGAAATTTTATAAAAAAGAATATGAAGAGAAATTAGACCCTGTATACGACTCAAAAGTTACAACTGATGACTTGGACAAGTTTATTGCCTGTGGATTGACAGAGGAGATGATAATGGCTTTTTATTGTGGTTTTAAATCTATTATGGATATAAAATCCGATGGAGAATTTAATTACGGATTTTCGGGAGGAATTTTTGTTTTCCAAACAGAGGGTGGATATATTGAAAGACATATTAAAAGAGCAATATTTAACTGTGAGAACGATGTTTATGAATTAGGATTTAAGTACCCAACATTTAATTGGAAAAGTGCGGGTATGAAAATGTCAAAAACAGAAGTAATTAAAAGTGCTGAATACGAAGGGTGGAGAAATACTAAAAAACAAGCTATTCTTAAAATAGAAACTTTTAAAGTTAAAACTAATTTTACTGTTTTAGCAGTTAAAGATATTGGAGAAGTAGTAGATGGTAAGACAGAAGCAAGATATGGACAGAATGAATTACTTGACCCTAAAAAGCCTCTTGATTTAAACAATGATTATCTTGCGTTAGTATCAAGAAACGGTAAGGAACTTTTCGCTCTTGCAAAGAAGTTGCTATCTCAAACAGAGGGCTATGTAAAAGATTTTGATTGGTTGGTGCAATCCAAGACCTTTGGAGCAGAAATGCTTACTGAAAGCAAATACAAGTTTGCTAAAGGCGGGGAAGTCATTTTTACTGATTTAAGTGATAATACTCAATCAAGGAAAGAATGGGAAGGTAGAAAATCCAAAAACACAAATCAAAACTCTGTTGGTTCTTTTTCTCATAAAGTAAATAACAGAATGGTTGGGTCTTATTACATATACAGATTAGATGATTTTGATGAACAATATTATGCACATATACCACTAAAAGATGGAGAAATTTTAGTACGAGTTGAAACGGATAATATGGTGGGAGGAGAAATGCCACTTGTTAAATTAAACATATTTAATGGTAGGGTTTATTTTATGTCAGAAGATAATGACTTGAATAGCGATTATGATGATAAAAATCCAAAATTTAATAAGGCAAGTGCAGATGTGTTGTATTTATCATTAGATAACGCCTTAAAACAATACGAAAGTTACAGTAAAAAACTAAATCGTAAAATGGCTAAAGGCGGTAGCACACAGGTTATGTTAGGTAATAAACTCAATAAAAATTATCCCGAATTTAAACCTACAATACAATATGCGGGAGATACATTGTCATTATTTACAGTTTTTAAAGATGAAGATAAAAATTGGAGTAGTGAGGCTCAGAAAATGATAGACAATGAAAAGAGGAAAGGAAGAAGAGCCGCAGTAATTCATAAGGGTGGTAATCACGGATTATATTTAAAAGCATATTTTGAGAAAGGCGGTTCTACATACGCAGAGGGTGGAGAGATACCGACAAACCAAGAAGTTGTTGATGGTGGGAAATTGCTTCATTATGAAACGAAAGAAATAGATACTCCTAACGCAATAACATATAACAGGTATGAATACAAAGGGAAACAATACGTAGTTAAAACTACAGGACAATTTGAAATTCCAAACGCTAACAAACCCGCAGAAGAGTATCATTACGATTTTAATTTTGCAAAAGGCGGTTCTACATACGCTAAAGGTGGGGAGATAGATAAAAACCAAGAATACAAAGGTGGGGTTATTGGATTTAAAGAAAATGGAACGGGTAGAGCAGTTTATTTGGGGAACATAGAAATACCTAAAAATAGTACACCTCAATCTATTATCAACTTAGCAAAAAGTAAATTTAAAGGGGTTTGGTTTGTTGAAGTTTCAGACAAAAACGGAAAATATCTTTATGAAATAAGTGATGATGAACCCATAATGGTAACACCTTACGCAGAGGGTGGAGGTGTAGATTTTGACCCTATTTCTTATGCAAAAAATGCGGGTAAAGATGCTATTGATTGGATGCAAGAATTAAAAAACTATGCGGGAGAACATTATGATAGCTTAACGGAAGTAGAAAAAGATTCAATTATTTCTGAACTTCAAATGGACTATGATTTTAGTCATTCTTTTGAAATAGGCGGGAATCTACAAAAAGTTATTGAAAAGAGAGGTTATGATTCAAAGTCTGACATAAACAAAGATAATATGAGCAGACAGGAGGCAAGAGAGATAATGAATGAAGTAGACGAAATGAATAAAAAAGAAATGAATAAAGAAAAGACTAAAAAACTATTAGAATCAGCAAGAAAAAGAGGATTGATTAAATAATTTGTATCTTTGAATTTGTAACTAAATATATATAGAATGGAATTTCAATACGAAAAAGAATTAGAAAAAAACAATCTAACTTATTCAGATTTAAGCGAGGATGCTCAAGTAGGAATAGATGGGATTAAGGATATTAAAAAAGCATTAAATATGCTTGAAAAAAGCGGGAAAAAACCGACCGCTAAAACTATCCGTAAGGTAAAAGCAATGGACAAGTGGGTTTGTTATGAAATTTACGACCAAGTAAATGATACAGACAAAAACGAAGACGAAATACCTTTTGAAGAAGAAGAGGTGTTAGAAGAGATTCAAGACCAAGTTAAAGAAGAAATGGAAGAACATAAGGAGGTAAAGAAAGTAGATGATAAAGGAATCATAGTGGAAAATGAAATTAAATCTTTATTTGACAATGGTATCAAAACCGTTGAAATTGAAAATTTAAAAAGTAAAGCACCTACGTGCTATGATATTTTATTTGATACTTATGACCCCGATGAAGAAAATGGTATTATGACTTCTAAATACTCTATAATTGAAGGCAAAGAAGATGATATGTTTCACATAAAAAAAATATAAGTAATGATTACAAAATTTGATACTTCGGCATCTGCCGCACCAACTGCTTCCAAAGGAGGAGGTAAGAGCATAATAACATTCGTAGTTATAGCTGCTGCATTATTTGCGGGTTATAAATTCGTATTGAAGCCTTATTTGGATAAGAAAAATGAAAAAGATGGCTAATAAAATAGATATATTACAAAATAAAAAAATAAGAAGTTTATTCTACTTAGTCGCAACATTAGGTGCTGCTACTTCATTATTTGTATTTTTTGAAAACAGAAAGTACAACAAAGCTAAAGAACATTTGGCTTCTATGAATCTTGAAATAAAAAAACTTGAATTAGAAAAATTACGCTCTGAAAAAGAAAAGGGAGTTTTTTAACATTTAACTGTTAATAAGTAAACAATAGTATTTTGAAGCAATTTTTTAAAAAAATAAAACAAACTTTAATTTATTATGACTTTCAACCATTACTTTTTTTTTGGATTTCAAGCGACATTTTAAATAATCAAGTTTTATGGACTTCTTACTATTTTTGGTATGATTTAGGTCAACCTAATACCTATTGGCTATACCTTTCTTATCTCATACTTAGTTTAGGAATGATTTCATTTCTTCATAAATCAAAATGGTTGGCAAGGTTAGTTACTGCTTATTTAGTTTTATATCTATTTTCAACAATTCGTTATCTCGTTAATATATATCAAAATATAAATTCAGAACCTTTTTCGATAATTGATGTAAAAAACATAACAATAACCTGTTGGTACGCTTTTATGTGGTCTTGGATTCTTTTTAAGTTGAAGTTAGAGAATTTACATAAATCTATGCAAAATGACTGAGCAAATTAGCACAATTTTAATAACAGTTTTGACCGTTGGTGGTGGTGCGGGTGCTTGGAAATTTTATGAGTTTTTGATAAAAAATAAAAGAGAGAAAAATAAAGAAAAATTCGATGATTCAAATTTATATAGAGATGACCTTCGTGCAAGAGTAGAAAAACTTGAAGATGAAAAGACAAATTTAATGAATCGTTTGACTAATTTAAGTTCTGAATTATCAGCTATAAAAGTTAAATTAGAATTTATTGAAAAAGAAAATGACAGGCTATTAAGAAGATGATACGATTAAATAAAATTATTAAATACTTAAAATGGCTTCGTGAGGAACAAATGAAAGCATCAATTTATACAGGCAGTTCAGATTGTTTAAGGTAAAATTTCTAATCCATTAGCCATTGTGTACCACCTTCCGTGTTTAAATCGGCTACTCACGAAGAACTTAACAGATAATTTATCTCCAATATTGTAATTCATTTCTATTGTCTGCATCATATTGGGCTTTAAACAGATATTAACAAATCTTTTTATTTCGTGTCCAACTTCTAATACTATAGAAGGGAAATTTTCAGAAGTATTTATTTCTGATATTTTTCCTTTCACTTGGTTGTAGTAAACCTGTTTTGTATTTGAAATCATATAATCAAAGATAGGTATTTTTAAAAAAAGCCTAAAGTCTTTTATTTATTACAGAATAATTGTATATTTTTGTATAAAAAGTATGGTAAATGTCTAAACCAAAAAATGAATTAGAAAAATTGTTATCCAACATTCAACGTGGTCTTAAAGAATTTTCTATACAAGAACTTAATGTTGCTATAATTACTTTTTTAAATAAGAAAAGTGACAAGTCAATGGAAATAAATTATGTGCTTCAAATGGTTGCAGATGAATATAAATTTTCAAAAAAGGCTTTAAAATCAAAGACTGCGAGAGGTTTGCAGCAAGAAGCAAAACAAATAACATATTGCTTATTACACTACAATTTAGGTTTTAGTACAAGACAAATTGCAAATAATGTTTTTTTTAATAATCACAATAGCGTTGCAATTGGTGTTCGTAAATTAAAGAATGCTGACCCAAAACATAAAGTAGATAAGAATTTTATAGATAAATATGAGAAATTAAAGTCACGTTTAATTCTTAATTTTTCAAACGTAAACAAACAGATTCAGAATGAAAATATATAAAAAAAGAGGCAATAAGAATTATAAGGAAAGACGGTTACTTAACGAACTTGAGCCAATTCTAAAAAAGAAGTTAGAACAAGATTCTAATTTTAATGTAATACCCGCCACTAATTATCAAGAACTTCAAAAACTTCATTCTAAGTTTGTTGTAGAAGACGTTCCTTTTGAAGAAACAAAAGAAGAAAATATACCCGAAGAAACAATAGAACCAAATACAGAAGAAAAAATAGAAAAAGATATGGCAAAAGATAATTTTGATAATGTTGAAGATGTTGAATTTGAAGAAACTGAAAAAACAATTGAAGAAAAACCATCTTCTAATAATCAGTTTATAGACCCATTTAACAGAGAAGAACCTATTGTTAGAGATTATGTAATGGGAAATGACTCTTTAAGTAAAGGTGGAAGCAAAACAGAAGAAGATGCTCCAAAAACCTTTTTTGATGAACCAACTTCATTTGAAGAAGCATTTGAAATACCCGATTCTTCTTCAGAAGAAAAAGAATCATCCAATACTGAAAAAAAATCCGAAAGAAGTAATGAATCAAATGAGGCTTTAAATCCATCTTTTGATGATATGTCAACAGGTAAGAAAAAAAGAAGTACAAAGAAATTCGCAAAATACATTGTGGAAGCAGTATCTGTTCTTTCAGAAAAAGGATTTGTTTGGTATGCTAATCAAGATATTAACGAAGCAAAGCTGACTGAATATGAAATGTCGGGAGAAATGGATTTGTCGTTACTTGTTTCTCTTGAAGATGGTCAAGAAGTTACTGTTAAACAATTCTTTCAAGTTCAATGTGCTAAAGCTGAACAAATGTCCAAATGGACTGAAGAGCAAAAAGAAGATTTAAGTATGGCTCTTGCAGAAGTTTTAATGGAAAAAGGAGTTGCTCCAAGCCCTACACAAGAGTTGTTATTAGTGACTCTTACGATAATAGGTGGACAAGCAATGACTCTATTAACTTTAAAATCACAAACTAATTCATTACTTAATCAGTTGAGGTCAATGAATGAAGGAGGCGGAAGTTATGAAGCTGAATATACAGAGCCTCCTGTTACAAATGAGCCTCCAACTACTAAAGCAGAAGCAGAAGAAGAAGAAACGCCAATAGAAGATTTAAAAGTGCCAATTGAAGCTGAAAAGGAAAAGGTAAATTATCAAAATCTAAATGAAATTGCAGAATTAAGTGAAGAGGATGTGTTAATTTCAGAATCAGAAATACAAACTAAAGAGTAATGGAAAAGTCAACAAGAGAAAGCGGAATGATGGCAACCACAGGCATTCAAGGTGTGGGTAAAACTTATCAAAATATGTATATAATAAAAGACTACATAAAAGATAAGTTTTATAATAAAGTTAGAGGTCGTAAGGTTCTTATTATGGACACAAACGGAGAATATACCAAAACTCAGTTTCAAAAGAATGATATTGATTCCGTAAATCCAAAAACAATAGCGGTAAAAGATATTAAAGATTGGAGTAGAACAGATGGTGGCGAATGCCGTAGAATAGATGCTAAAAACGTTGGTCTTGAAGACAAAATAAAAATAATTGAATATGTAGTCGAGAACTTTAGAAATGGTATGGTAGTTCTTGAAGATATAAATACATATATATTAAATGTTACTCACTTAAAAGAAATAGTATCGGGACTTGTTAATCTTAGACATAGAGCAGTAGACGTACTTATCAGTTATCAAAGTGCAAGAGCCGTAGAGCCAAGAATATGGCAGAATGCTCGTTGGGTGCGTATGCATTATCAAGCTGATAACATAAATGATATAAAAGGTAAACTTCCAAATGTTCCTATGTATAAAATTGCTCAAATACTCGTGAATAACAGATACTTTAGTGGGGACAAAAGATTTTTTGTTTACATATTTAATTTTGCCAATAAAATAGAAGGAGCATTTACCAAAGAAGAGTTTAAAACTGCCTGTGGTCAATTTTTAGGCTCAAACAAAAAAGAAATAAAGGAGTTTGCTGAAATGTATGGTTCTAAAAACTTAGATGATGCTAAAAAAATGCTTATAGAACAATACTATGAAATGTATTATGGTAATAGTGATAAATAATGTCATATCTATTTTCCTTTATATATAGCTATTTTGCCTTAATGTGTATAGGCTTTTTAATGCTTACTTTAAGAGATGACAGAAAGGTAATTTTTTCCGATTTAAAAAAAGGATTTAATCAAGTTTGGTACACTTCAATTTTACACGGTTTTCTAATTGTTTTAATATTACCGTTGACGATACCTTTTTCATTAGGCAGAATTTTAAATAGATGGTTATAAATGAAATAAATAATATACGGAAACAAATTCAACTTCACGAACATATTTTAGACTGTTTGCAAGTAAAATTGTTTTATCTGAACAACAAAATGTTTGATTCTGATTTTGCAGAAAATGAAAATAAACTTGATATTATAAAAACAAGCCACAGAGTTGAAATAGAAAAATCAATATTGAGAGGTTTGCATACTGATTTTAAATTAAAATTTGAATTAGCAAAAGACCAATGAAAAAAATCCAAGAATTTGCTATTTGTATTTTAACAAACTCAGATTTGTATAATATAAAATATTGCATAGATAATTTAACTGTTAAAACTAAAGTTAGTTATAAGATATACTTGTATTATTTTAATGATAATATAATAAAGTATGCCGAGAGTCTTAAAAAGAAAGGAATAAGCATTGAAACAATAAAAGCAAAAAATACATTGTCAGAAACTGTAAATTACTTCTTGACTTCCGTTAAAGAAAAATATTCGGTCATATTTCCTTGTAATACTATTGTTAACGAAGATTGGTTGTTGTCATTGAAGGTTGAGTATAAAAACTTTGACAAAAGCGGTTGTATATCTATTAAAAGCACAACAAATGACCTTATAATATCTTCATTGCTTTATAATACAGAAGATGTTAAACAGGATGATGTAATGAAAACTGTTTATGTTGACCCTAAAAATATGATGAAAGGCTTAATGTTTTTTTCAAATGATAAAATAAAAAATGTAGGATTGTTAGAGGTTAATGAAAACTTTAAAGGTTTAGAATTGGTTGAATGGACATTTAGATTTCTTGCAGAAGGTTATTTTAATTATTATTTGAAATATCATAATGTATTGAATATAGACATTGATGATAATATTTTATTTCCCGTTCCAACTGATTTACACAAGATAAATTTTAAAACAAGAATAAATAATTTACTGATTAAATAGAAAAAATTATGAGTGAAAAAGACCAAGTTCAAGTTACATCAAAAGTTCCAAGAATTTTATGTGAGTTGTTTGTTTATGGTACAGAAGAACAAAAGCCAATTATAAAAGAAAATTTAGATGAACTTCAAAAGCAATTTAATAAGGCAAGAAGAAACAAAAACAAAATAAGAGTTTGTTTTTACATTGATAAGGGGGAAAAGACTGTTGATGAAAAATTAGAATGGTTTAAGGAAAACGGAAAATGTAAGTATTTCATAGCATTAGAAGGAATAAAACCAATAAAAAAAGGTTTTGTATCTGAAGTTATGGGAAAAATTCGTACTTTTGAAAATTCCTTTAATTCTTTAAAGGCTTCAAATATATTGATGTTTGGTCGAAACGAAGAGTCTTCAGCTTCTGTAGAAGAAGCAGAGATTTTAGAGATTGACTGAAAATTGTAAAATAATTAGGTTTTTTTTAAGGAAGGCTATTTTGTAGCTTTCCTTTTTTTATACACTTATATTACATATAAACCTTTGTATATCAGAACATTGAATCATAACTTATGCATTAGTGTACAATAAATACATTATAAATAACAGTAAAGATTTCTTAATTTCGGTTGTAGTAATTATTATGAAAATTAAACGAAAGATGATTTCAAAAGCTGATTTAAGATTAGGTGCAATTGTTCTTACTGCCGTAATGGTAGGTTTAGCCGTGCATCAAGTGGTTGTAGCACCAAGACTCGCAAAACGAGTAAAAGCTGCATAAATAAAGGTTTTAAAGAACCTTTTTTTTTGTTTTAGAGAAACCCGCTTTTACCTAAATGGTATTTTGCAGACAGTAGTTAAAACAACGAAAAGAATCTTTTAAATATAATAAATGGTTTTCCAAGCCAAGTTATTTATAACTAAATGTGGTACAAAAATTAAATTATAAAGTCGATGATAGCCTTAATTAAGGTCTATTATCAAAAAATACACGATTATGAACTCTATCGAAAAAGAACTTCACGGTTATATTAGCGGTACTGAGGCAATGAGTGGTTTTGACTCTTACGATATGGAAGGCGATATGTCATACTTTGATGATGATGATATGTCTTACTTCGATAACGATGATATGTCATATGCTACAGGAGCACCTAATGCTTCTTCTGCCGTTTCAGACCCATACGTGATTCAATACGCTGAGACTTCGGGGGCTGACGTAGCTGCTAAATTATTTGGATTTAACGACTACTTCGGTGCTGCGAACTTTGGAAATGTTGCAACAACTACTATTACTAACCTTCAAGGTGGTACATACGGTCGTTTACTTGCACAGTCAAACAACAAATTCTTCAAAATTGGAAAATTCAGATTCCAATGTGATGATGCTGCACAATTACAACAAACTGTGTCAATCATTCACGTTGATGGTAACGGTAAGCAATATACTACACCAATGAACCTTTCAATCTTGCGAGATGCTTACCAACAACAAGCAGACATCATTGATGTTACTAAAATGGTAACGATTGATGGAAATACTGAAATGAACTTCACTTTGAAGGCTAATGCAGTATTGACTATCTCAATGTTCCCTGTTGCAGTTGTTAGTGGAAAAGCTGAACTTAACGGAGGTGTTGCTTTAAACAGAGCACGTGCACCACGATTGAGCGGTAAAAATGTTGCTCCTGTAATTATCCAAACGTCACAAAACGTTAAAGGAATTACTAAGTAAGGAACATACGCTTACAAATTATAATGAAAGGGCGAGGTATATAGTGCCTTGCCCTTTTTTAGTTAAATGATTAAGATGAAGCGAAACAACAAACACAATAAAAAAAAGCAAGAAATTACTTTAATGACCATTTTAGCCAATGAGGCTACTAAGGCAAGTGATGAGTTGTTGCAAAGTTATAATAAACCCAAAGCATCAAGTCATAGCGATTTAGAGAACAAACTTGCTGAATTATACTTTGAACAAGACGATAAGTTATCTTTAGAAAAAAAGATGGCTGAAATCCATCCACATAAAAATTGGATTGTTCGAACACTTGATTTGAAACCTAAAGGACTAATTGAATGCAAAAGTTGTGATTGGTCGTGGGAAAAATCAAAAGGAGGAGAAGACCCATATAAATGCCACAAGTGTGGTTCTGACAATAATCCTAAAGAAAAAGAAATTAAAGCTGAACCATCGAAGAGTGATGTTTCAGATTCTATTGTAAAGTTTAGCGACTTCAATGGAAGCAATACACCACAAGTTGCAAACACTACTAAAGGTAATTTAGAAGTAATTGGCTTAGTCGGTGCAATTGGACTAATTGGTCTAACATTCATAATAGTTTCAAAAAATTTAAGTAAATAAATGGAAGCAGTTGTACAACAAAATGCAAAAGTATTAGTGCCTAATAAAGAGCACAAAAATTTCACAGAAACATCAGAAGAGTTACCAATTGGAACTATTGTAGAAGGAGAATTTAAAAGCATAAAAGGACTTAGAAGAGGAAAACCCTTTTCTTATAGGGTCTTTATAACAGACAAAGGTCAAATTATATATAGTAATAAAATAAAAGAAATGGAAGCAACAGAAGTAACATTAGGAGCGGATAGTTCACAATCATCAACAACAGTTGATTTAATTCCCGCAGAAACTTACAAAACAAGTAGAATATTATTTTCGGCTGCGGGAGCAATCGGAGGATATGCTTACAGTAAAAAAAGAGGTTGTACAGGAACTACTTGTACTAAATATGCAGTAATTGGTGGTATCTTAGGATATGCAGCGGTTTACTTATTTGATAAAACTAAATCTGTTCAAATAACAGAATCTAAATAATAACTATGGAAAATGCAAGAATCATACGTCTTGGAAATACTGTAGGAAGTTCTACTCAACCAAGAGTTGCGACATTCGAAGAAGCATTCGGAGAATACTCTGAATTGTTTGGTAAAAAAGCAAAAGCAAGACGAACAAAACGAAAAGACGAAAGAGTCACTCGTAAAAAACGTAGGCAAGAGCGAAAAGATGAGGTAAAAGCATCTAAGCAAGAAAGACGTTCAAACCGTAAGGAAAGACGGCAATCTGCACGTATTGAACGCAGAAGAAAGAGAAAAGAGCAACGTCAAGCAATGAGAGCGGAGCAACAAGCTGCAAGAATGGCTCGTAGAATGGAAAGAAAACGTCAACAACAAGAGCGTAAAGATTTACAGTCAGAGCGTGAGTATGAACGAGAGCAACAAATGTTAGAATCTCAGAGAGAATTAAACGATGAATACGGTTATGACGATGGTTATGCTGACGATGGTTATGCTGATGATGGTTATGCCGATGATGGATATGACGATGATGGTTATGCTGATGATGGTTATGCCGATGATGGATATGACGAACGTGACTATGATGAGTATGGAGATGAAGATTTCCAATACGAAGATGATTATGATTGGGAAGATGATTACGGCTATAATTTTGAAGGAGAAGCTGAAGTTGACAATTCTGATGAAGAGCAGAAAAAAGCCCAAGCAATTGCTGACAAAATTGAATGGAATAAAAAACTTGTTGAAAGATTGTCAAAAAAAGGTAGTAGTGATGATACCATAAAAGAAAGAGAAGAAAGAATTACTGCATTAAATAATGAAATGCGTGATTTTGTTTGTTTTGATGGAGATTACTATGATGAATATGATGAAGAGGTTACTTTAGGTGCTGATGGAATGAAGCGTTCAACAGGAATGAAAAAGCCAATTCTTCGTAGAATGCGTAAATCACAAAGAGCAAAATTACAGGCAAGAAGAAAGGCGGGAGATATGCCAAGAAGAAGACCTAATCCAAGAAGAAGACCTACAGTTGTAGAAGGAGGAATAGGTGCTGAAATAGAAAACAATAGAATTGTTATACCCGCTACAAGTGGTTTTCAAGGAGAAACAGGAATAACAGGACTTGATGGTTACAACGATTTTGGTTATGAATCTACAGAAATACAATTGGGTGTAGAAGGAGATTCAACTTTAGGTGGTAGTGTTTGGCAAGGAACTCATTCTTCTGCTGATGGAGATTCAACTTTAGGTGGTAGTGTTTGGCAAGGAACTCATTCTTCTGCTGATGGAGAAGTTGTTGAAAGTGGAGGCACGGGAACAAGTGTAATGGAATTAAACCAAGACTCACATTATCAAGCAGATTATAAACCAACAGAAGTAACTATAGGTGCTGATGGAACAAAAACAAAGAGTGGATTATCTACAGGAGGTCAAATTGCTATTGGTTTAGGATTAGGAGTGGCTATAATAGCCGTACTTAAAGGTAAAAAAGTCTTATAATGGAAAAGTGGTATAAGGACAAAAATAAGTTGAAATTCATTGCCTATATTGGTTTGGGATTAGCCTACGTTGCTTTAGCATATACCCAATATAGAGTTGTAAATAAAAAGTAAATGAAAAGTTATAACGAAAAATTTAATGATTCAATTCAAAATTTGAATATAGATGAGGCTTCTGATTTATTAGTAGATGAATTAGCTACTATAATTTCTAAAGATTCAACTGAATTTGTCGATATGCTTAATGAAAGTGGGGTAGATGCTGATTATTCAATGTCTGAAACTGAATTGATAAAAACTTTTATTGAAAATTTAGATAATAAAAGGATGATTCTTGGAGCAAGTCTTCTTGTAAATAGCAATAATAGAACTGTTGGTTTCGATGGAGATGATGAAATTAGTGATAGTGGAGTAAAAGTGGGTTATGCAGTCTTAAACGAAACACTAAACACAGATGAAATAGTTCCTGTTCAAGACGAACAATTTTCATATATAGCAATTGCCGCACTTGCGGGACTTGTTGGAAAGGGAATTAACAAATTGAGAAAAAATAGAAGAAGTAGAGGTAAGACTGAAAGGTCAGATGCACGAAGAGAAGAAAGAAGAAGACAGGCTCAATTAAGAATGCAGAGAGTGGCTGCCGAACAAAAAAGAATACAACTTGAAAATGCTAAAAGAAAGAAAAAAACAACAATAACTTTGATTATAGTTGGCTCTGTTTCACTTTTGGCTATTTTAGGAACTGTTATTTATCTAAAAAATAAAAAATAATGAAAAAATATATTTCATACGCAATAGTTATTGGATTTGGTGCTTGGGCATATAATCAATATAGAAAAAACAAGAGTGAGAATAAACCTAAGATAAAATAATATGGCTTTAAAGAGTTACATACTTAAAAATGATTATAAAGCCCCTTACGTTACGGCAACGGGCTTACCACATAATCCTTCTGCTATTAGATTTAAACAATTTAGAAAGGGAGAGATTATTAAAGGAGAAATGAAACACGCTAATAACAAACCCGCTTTTATTTTAGTTTCGGGTGTATGTGTTGTTCCATTAGAAGCAGTTAAAGAACTTGTTACAAAAGAAGTAATATCTCACACAGATGGAGAGGGTTCTATTAAAAATAAAATAAAGGCTTCTGTTGGAGGCTCAAGCAAAGCAAATTCAAATCCAAAGGTTAGATATATAGATGCACTTCTATTAGGTTCTTTAGTTGGTTTTGGAGGTGTAATGTTAGCTGAAAAACAAGGGTGGGTTTCATTACCCGATAAAAAATATAGATTATATGGTGCATTAGGAGTAGGTGCTATTGCTATGTATATCGTATATCGTGGAAAAACAAATAAGAAAACAATTCAAATTAAAAACGAAGAATAATGAATGTAATAACTTCAAACCCAATAATAGACGAAAATGATTTTCGTGCTGAAGATTTTGAAAACTTTTTTGGCGAAAAGGCTCGTAGAAGAAGAGCAATGAGACAAAGCAGAAGAAAAACAAAACGTGGTCAAAGAGGAAAAGATGGTACTTTTTTAGAAAGAGTTAAAGGAGGAATAGATAAGGTTAGAGATAGCGGTATTTTAGATACTATACAAGGTGTTACTCAAGGTCGTGGTGGTTATGATGCTCCAATTGATGACTCTTTCATTCCTGTAGAAACTCCCGAACAAAGAGGTATGTCAAATACTGCAAAAATTGCAATTGGTGTAGGTGTTGCAGCAATTTTAGGAATAGGAATTTATGTAGCTACTCGAAAAAAATAAAATCTTTATTTAATGTTTAAACAAGAATTAAATTCAAATAACGACAAGTTCTCATTAGTTATAACTATTAAAACTAATGGACAAAAGAATTTTCGAGTTTGGGCAGAAGATTTGGGAAAAAAGAACTCTAAATATGCAGATAGGGTTGTAAATGTGAATGGAGAGAGAAAAATATTTTTTAGCTTTCCAATCAGCCCTAAAAAGTTATTTTTTGCCTGTGTAAACAAAGATAACATTGAGGATTCGGATTATACTGTAACTATTTTAAGAACCGAACTGAAAGATTTTAATATTTGGTTAGATGATGATACAAAAAAGTTTTTAAAGTTAGCAATACCATTTAGTCAAGTTTGTGGCTTCGAAAACGCTAATGCTCAAGGAAGACTTTTTACTTCTAATAATAAGAAATTTGCAATTAAGTTTTTTGATGTTATTCGTGATTATGCTTCGGGTAAGATTTTAAACACTCCCGCAAGAATTGGTCATCAAAGTGGAAGAATAGAGGTTTCAAAAATTAAGTTTGACAAGTATACTATTCCAATGAGAATGGCAATTTTGTTACACGAGTTTTCTCACGTATTTAAAAACCCAAAATTAGACCTTGATATTTCTAATGAAATAGGTGCAGATATTAACGCACTTTATATATATTTAGGATTAGGATTTAGCAAGATAGATGCCATTTGCGTATACGCTAATGTTTTCTTAAAAGCACAAACAAAAGGTAATGTTGAAAGGATGCGTAAAATAATGGATTACATCAACAAATTTGAGAACGAAGACTTTGCATATAGAAACTAATGAGTATAAATAAAAAATATCAAGACTTAGCTAAAGAGGCATTTGGATATGCTGAAGGTTCGGAATATTTCGAAAATAATAAGGCTAAAACTGTTCACGATGATTTCGGAAACAGTTTAATTGATATTGATTTCTCTGAGATTCGAGGCAAAAACTTCAAAAGAAACTTATCTAAGGTAAATAGAAAATTAAATACGAAGGTTATTGCATCGGATAATCGTAAAGTTATTATTGAAGGAGCAGATAAAGATTTAATATTACCTAAAAGTGGTCAAAAAGTAATTGCTCCCGATAATAGAAAAGTAATTGTTGAAGGTGCGGGAATAAAAGGTTTTTCAAAGCCAAGAATGGCTTCTCCAAGAATAATGCAATCAAAGCCTGTTGAAGAAACTCAATTAGATGGAGGGGAAAGTTATAATGTGAGAAGTAAAAACTCGCAAAAGATTTCTAAAGTAATTGTACCCGATAATAAAAATGTAATTGTACAGGGAGTTTCTGATTTTATTTTGAGTCAAAGTCCAACAGGGGATATGATTAAAAATATCGGATATTATAAAGGTAAAAAATTAAAGGAGTTGGTTCTTACTTTTAATAATGATAGCGGTAATGATTTTGATTTAGAATTATTCAATCCAAGTATGCCTTTAGACTTTTTATATTCAACGTCTTTAAATCTAAATGATAAAATACAAGTGGCGGGTGGAGAAGTTGCTTATACAGACGTTTTGTTTAATATATTAGCTAATTCCACTATGATACCAAACGCAAAGTTTGTCTTTGCGGGTGCTCAAATTAGTGCACAAAAAAATGAATCTATAAGAGTCATAAACAAAAGCATAGATGGAAAAGATAAAGTAAGCCCTTTTGGTTTAAACCTACAAGTAGATACGATGCAAGTTGCAGATGATATTGTATTCTTTGACTTTTTAAACACAATAAATAGACCATATATTCCCGATGGAATGGATGTACTGAAGTATAAGATTCTTCCAAATATGACCGTTACAATGGGGTTTTATTATGACCAAATAAGTTTAAAGAAAGTATTCCGAAAGGAATCAAGAAATGACAAAGGTGTATTATAATGACAAGTTTTTTTAGTACAAAATATCCTAATAATAGTAGAGTAGTTTCGGGAACGGCAACTATCTACAGAGATGATGTTGTATTACTTTGTGATACTACAAGTGCTCCTGTTGTTATAAATTTATTTGATATTCCCGATGGCTTTTGGAGTACACAATGGAAACTTTATATTGTAGATAATTCTAACAATGCGGGAACGAATAATATTACTATAAATGCGGGAGGAACTCAAACAATAAATGATGCGGCAAGTTTGGTTCTAAATGTAAATGGAACATCGGCAGTCGTTGAGATTGTATCAGATGATAAGTTTATTGGTAATTTGACAACATCATCGGGAGGTGGTGGAGGTGGATATGATACTATTCAAGAAGAAGGTGTTTCTTTAACTCAAAGAACTACTTTAGACGTAGTGGGTAAGTTTGGCACGGCATCCGATACGGGAAGTAAAACTCAACTTGAAATAAACCCTACGATTGAGGCAATTACAAATGCTAACTTCTTAGCGGGTATAGCTGCAAATACATTAACAAGAGGATTAACATATAAAATTACAGACCCTTTATATGGGGAGGCTATATACTTACAGGCTCTTGAAACTAATTTAGAATCGTTATCAGCACAAGCTAAATTTTATTTTCCCGACTATAACGGTGGAGGGGATTATACTTCTGTAAATCCTACTTTTAATTCTCAGTTGGGTCGTTGGAATGGTGGTCTAACCGTTGTTATTGGAGATGTTGTAATATGGAATAATAATCATTATGTAAATATTACAGGTAATGTTGGTACTGACCCAAGTACAGATGCGGTCAATTGGACTCTTTTAGCTAAAACTTTAACAACAGGTTTTAGAGAAGAAACCTGTGATGTTCTTTATAATGCAACAACAAATATTCCTTTTGTAATAAAAGATAAAAGAGGGAACGAAGTTTGGTATAATAACTTTAAGGGTATAGTGAATATAAATTGGTTTCCTTTTGGAGATGATAATATTCAAAATAATACCGTAAAAGGACAAGAATCAGCAATACAGTATTTATGTAATGTCCCTTTTAGTGCATTCTATAGCAATGTTTGTTTAAATAGTTCTTTTGTTTTTACAAATGACTTTAGTGCAAGTCTTTCGGGAGAAATAATTTATAAAGACAATTATGTTAGCGGAGCAAGAATTGGTATACAAAATGGATTTATACCAATTGGTTCTTCAATTACATTTCAAGATAATACTCTTTATGGAGGAAATTTAGAAATAGCTGCTATTTCTGCTGCATTTTCAGCACAACTTATTATAGAGAATAACTTATGTCAAGGTGGTCAATGCTTTTTAGGAGATACGAGTATTATAGGCACGAATAACATTTCAGTACAAGGAAATACTTTTCATTTAAATGCGGGTTACACATTTGATACAATTGATTCGAGCGTAAATACAATTGACATTAAGAACAATGTTGTTGGTCAAGATTCAACGGGACTAATAAACTTAGTTTCAAATGCAGATGACTTAATTGATTTTATAGGCAATAGAATTGACGAAAATCAAGACATTACAGGAACATTTACTTCTAATGCATTGCAAGGTGGTTTATATTCTGTTTTATCTAAGGAAAAAAGTACATTCAGAAAGCCATTAGATTTAAGTGATGCCACAGACTATGATTTAGCGACATTAACTCTAAACTTAGGCTCAGAAGAATATATTGGGGAATATTTAATCACAGGCACAGGAGAAATAATAAACAAAATTGATGAGGGTACTACGAGTGAAAGACCATATACACTTATCGCTCAAGGAGAAGATGGAGTTTTAAGATTTAGATTGACCTTTACTGCAATAGCAGTCGCAGTAACAGATGAAATAATAGAAAATACGGGAATAAATTCGAGAACTTCATTTTTTAGTTATACGAATTATTCAGATAGATGTACATTTATTAGAAGTGGTGGTTTAATTGGTTTTAATACAATAATAAGTAACGTGGTATCAGCATAAAAAAAAAATAAAAAATAAATATTAAAAAAATTTAGAGATGAGTGCAAAACAAACAGTAAGTAAAATAGGTTCAGAAATAAGTTCAACAACAGGTGGAGTTTGGACAAGATTACCTTTTTGGGCTAAAGGCATTATAGTAGTCGGTGGTGGTTATTTGGCATATAAAGGAATCAAAAAAGTTATCGGAAAAACAAAACTTAATGAAACTACTCGTGATGACAAGCAAGAAGTAGAGGGGTGGTACAGTTCTTCACAACAAGATTCAGTATCTAAAAAGCCAACTTTAACAAAGACTCAAATGAAGTCTATTGCTAATAAAATTGAAGCTGCACTTGATGGCTATGGTTCACGAGATACTATATTAAAAAATATTTGGAAGAGTTCAATTAAAAATGATGCAGACTTTTCGGGTGTTAATGCCGCATTTGGTGTTAGGACAATTGAAGCGGGTAGAGGTATAGGATGGATAGCGGGAGATGAAAGAGGAACGCTTTCTAAGGTTATTCAAGAAGCGGATAATTCAACAATAGTTTACATCAATAATTTGATGAAAAGCAGAGGAATTAAATACAGAATTTAATAAATAAGTAAATAAATAAATAATCAATAAAACAACAGTAAGATGAAAAATGCAAATGTACAACAAGCAGTAAGAGTAGTAACAATAGCGGGTTCAGCCGTTTTGGTTCTTAACTCAGCAGTTTCTTTAGTTAAAGCGGGAACTTCAATGAATTTAAAAGGAGCAATTATGCCAACAGTATCTATTTTAGTAGGTCTTGCAGCATTCAATTATGCTTCTAAATCAACTCCAACACTTAAAAAATAAATAAGATGAAAGGATTTTTAAACATCAAAGACCAAGATACTTTCTTGGGAGGACAAAATGTACACAACTTGTTAATTATAACTATGTTGGGAATTTTAACGTATAAATCATTTAAAAAGTAAAAATATGGCAATTTTAGACCCATTAAAAACGGCAAAAGCTACGGTTAGAGCAAATATGCTTGGAGCAGTAGGTGGTGGAGTAGCGGGAGTTATGCTCGTGCGTAAGTATTCCCCAAGAAAAGGATGGTTAGCGATGACTGTAGGAGTAGTTGGAGGTTTAGTAGGTGGAGCGTTTCTACAATCTAAATTGAGAGCAAAAAGCGGTTCGGTAAAAAGTGGTAAATCAATTACTAAATAATAAAAGAAATGGAAGCAAAAACTAAAAAAAGATTAGTTATAGGAACTTCCGTTGCAGTAATTTTAGGTGTAGGCGGTTATTATCTTTTCAGATGGCTGAAAGATAGCGGTAGAATTGGTGGTAAAGTTCAAGAAGATGCTCAAGAAGAGGAAACTGTGATTGATGCACCTTCAAATAGTTCAAATAGTTCAAAACCAACAAAGGCACAAAATGAACTTGCAACGGCATATAGGATATGGGCAAATAGTTCAGATACTTTGAGTAAAAAGTATGGAAAAAAGAGTTCATATGACCTTGATGCTACTTCAAGTTCGCCCTACAATAGTTATTTTACTAAATCATATGCTGCGGGTAAAACAGAATATGAAAAAGCTGCAAAAGCTGCCGTTGAAAGTCAAAATGACCAAGTGGCACAAATTTCAGCTATAGCGGCAAGATACAAAAGACCGATAAGTATTTTGCCAAAAGGTGGTATGTCTGTTGTATTTACTTTTAGCGGAAAAACTAATGGTGTTACTCAGTATTATGAACTTTTAATAAGCGAGAAAAGTACAACCGATAATAAAAAATATAAAGGTAGTTTGGTATGGAAATTATCATCATCACCTACTTTTTTAAATTTTACAAAGCAAACTATATCGGGAGGTTTATTAACTTATAGAAATAAGAAATATTCGGGTTCTACAAATTATGGAATTGGAATAGGTGCTAAAGTTAGCAATCAAGGCTTTTTGGGAACTTCAATAGAAAAACTTTCGTCAAATCAAATTAAAATTACTAATTACGGAAGTTTAAAAGTTTAATGTAAGTCTTAATAACGTAGTAAAAATAACAAAGTGATTAAAACAATCACATAATATAATTAAAATGGGAAATATAGCAAAATTCGATGTAATGAATGCATCAAACCGTGTTACAGATATGTACGATGCAGACAATTTTTATCCATTTTCGGGTCTCGATGCTGAT
>Ga0187217_1000277_pt1 | contig 21489 bp, 19 predicted proteins | sample 15SPOviralmetaG_FD_130165 | JGI IMG/M metagenome (GOLD analysis project Ga0187217, IMG submission 130165) | Marine viral communities from the oligotrophic San Pedro Time Series (SPOT) site, San Pedro Channel, CA, USA - 15 SPOT_SRF_2010-09-15... | ecosystem: Environmental > Aquatic > Marine >... | reverse complement strand
GGATCTTCTACTTTTTCAAATTGTTTAGTGCTTTGATAAGTCGCGAATACATAAGGAACGCGATCGCCCGATGCTACAATGTCCATCTTGTCTCTTTCTTGTCGCTTTCGAGCAAGAGCCACGTGCGGAATATTAGCAGGACACCTTTTGAACAGGCACTCATTCTTACAACTCGGACAAATGTGTTCTGTTTCCAGAAATTCTAAAATGTGAGACTTGTTCTTATTCTTAAGTGTATGAAGAACTGAAATGTTCATTTCTTTTTTTCCAACTACGTTCAGTTCGTAATAAGTCTTGTCGCACATCGTACAAACTGCCTTGTTGTCAAAGGCATAGCCAGATCGCAAACTCTTTGATAACATCAACTGTTTCATTGGAACTTCTGAGTTAACTAGTTTACGAATCTTTTCTCTCGCATACTCTTTAGATGTTTCGATTACTTCTTCTACGGTATCGAATTCGTAATTCAGAACTTTTTCGTTCTTTAGAATGTATTCAAAAATTTTCTTTGAGTTTTCTCTTACATATTCACAATTGTCTCGTCGAACAACTTGAATGCCCTTATAGTCAATGTAATCAAAACTTTTTGGATTAGTCCAGAATAGACTTGCGTATCGCTTTTTTGAAAATAGAATGAATGGATACATAACTTTTTCAAACTCAAGCTCGATAGGTTTCTTAAATGTTTCTGAAATACGATCGGAACACTCTGGTGCTACCTTGAAAACATAATCCATATGATCCTGACCTTTGAGATCACTCTTAAACTTTACATAAATAGAATCCGTGTCTCCATAAACCACTTCACAATCGTACCATTCTTCAGCGCACTTTTTACTATGAGCAATCATTCCGCGTCCGCATGCTGTAACAGCTGCCGCAATTCTTTTATTTGGTAGTCGACCATATTTAGCACCGGTAAAACCATAAATACTATTCATAGAAACCTTGATAGCAAGCTGGACTCCATTAAGTACTGCGTACAAGGGGTCGTCTGGTGAAAGACCCTTCATTTGTTTACGGATAGCCTTGCGTTCTTTCCAAAGTCTAGAAAGAATCATCGGCATAATACCTGTGCGATTCTGTACGAACCTTACATTTACATTTCTTTTTATTCCATTTCCTTCTGAATCAAGTTCGTCTTCATCCCAATTCATATCGAAGTAATCTACACCTTCAAGATTATCAAATTCTGGATCCTCTACAATTGTAGCGTAATCATAATTATGGGCGATCATAATACTCGGATACAAACTTGCGAAATCAAGACCCGCGATTGGTTCGAAATGTGCTCCAGGTGTAGCGCTGAGAACTGTTGCTCCCGTAAACTTTTCATCTTCGTCTTCGGTGTCATCTCTGGGTTTATAATCTAAAGCAGGGATTAGATATCCTTCTTTCTTCGTTTCATACGCAATCTGAGTATGAACACGAATTTGCTGACCCCTTAGTTCAATGTATTGCATCGGGACCATAGTAATATTAGACATACCAATCATATTAGTCATAATTCGAAGTTTAAGCATAAGATCTATAAGTAGCCACGTGTCCTGTGCGCAATACTTTACAACTTGTGCTATCTTGTCTTTTGTAGACGTATTATATTGAAAGAGATCTGTCGGTGAAAGGTCGTCTTTCTTATCGCCTGTAAAGTGTTCGGCAACTGAATTCAATTTATAAGATTCTAATTTGTGTTCTTTCTTGATGATAAACATCATATCAAATTGCGTGATGCCATGCATTTTAAGATAAACCATTGTATTATCTCCGTATGCTGAAGTATTCAATTGATCTTCTTGTTTGATAGCTGGTTTTTCAGTAATCCTACTTAAGTTTTCTAGAATGTATTCGATACCAAGAATTTTAGTTCGAGCTATAAGGTATTTCCAATCGAAACCATACCCGTTGTATTGAACTAAAATGTCTGGATCAGTCTTCAGAATGAATTTGACCCAACCTTCGATGAGTTCTTTTTCACTGTTGTAGGTTTCAATTGTAATACCCTCTACGGGGTCGCAACCACCGTCTATAGGACTTTTGATAGTGACTACATGCTTGATTTTTTCTTTTGTATTGAACTTGTAAAGACTTGTTCCAATTTGAGTAATGATGTCATTCTCTTTCTCCGGATCAGGGAATTCGTTGATACCAAGGTGTCTAGACGAATATGAAAAAGCCTCGATGTCCCAAGATGCAAGAGTAAGATTACACACTTCATTCGTTGTATATTTCTCTACATTATTGTAATTAGTTGTGTAGCTGTGCTGACACCTTGACATATCTGGAAATGTACAGATTTTACTTGCTTTTATCCAACCAGACATTTGAATATCCGCCTTATGAGTAAAACGAAGATAAGGTTCAATATTAGATTCGTAGAGCTCGAACTTTAAATTTTCTGTAGGGCTCAACGATGAAATTTTAGGCAATTTACGAGTGTCTCTTGGATTTAGAATCCACTTGATTTTATTAAATGTGGCAAGATTTTTACATACAAAGCGTAAGAATTTGTATTCCTTTTCATTGGTAAACCCCTTGTACTTCTTACGGGTTACAACACTTACACTCTCGAGGTCTTCTTTATTTCGGAAAAGTTTATTTCTGATGTATTTTTCAATTTCTTTTCTTTTGAAAGTATCGAATGTATCTTGATAGTTATCCGGAATAAGAGCAAAGAAATACGGTTTATAACCTTCAAATCTTACACAGACTGATTCTGAGTCTTTATTTACACCAAATGCGTAAATGTTATACTTAGTGTCTGGAAATTCTCCATCCGGGTCGTCAGTTTCATCAAATGCTTCCCATGACAATATCTGAAATGTAATTTCATTTAATTCTATTGTACTTTCTTCGCGGATAAATGCTTCCATATTAGAAATGTATATCTCATTTATTTAAATGTATTTAAATTGTATACATTTCTGTGATAAATTAATTGGTAATAAATGTTAATATAAATATTATACTCCCGCCTAATGTGATACCTTTTGTGAGTAGTCTTCCATCCGATGTTGATATTCCGAATATAGTAAAATCAACCCATCTATTTGACAGGATGTCGCAAAGTATTAGCCATTCAACCGAATTTGCAATATCAAATGTTGTCGAAGCGTTGATTACATTGATGTCATTAGAAATCAACGAATTAATCGGTATTCTATATAAAAATGTTTTTATAAACGAGTAAGATTTAACATGGTCTAAAATCGATTCTCTTTTGCTTGCGTATATGTATATATAAAAGAGAAGCGCGGATTGTATAAGTGTGTAGATCACTGCGCAAACAAAAAGATATCTATCGAAAGGTATAAAATTGTCTAATACATTGCTGACTGTAATATCATTTTTGGGCAAAACATTTTTTATAAAAAGAGACACATTAGCAGCCCCTATAAGTGTACTAAAGGAAATTATAGGATTTAATAGATATATTGTCTTTGATATTTTATTTTTGGTCTGTGAAATATCCATTATTAAATTATTAATACAAGCATTTTCCAAGAAATATTCTTGAGGCAAATACAAAACATTTATTAATTCATTTATTTCTGAAATATGTTCCTTAAGAACGAATACAATCGTAAACAAAAATAAAAAGCAAAGAAGTCTTGAATAAAACCAATCTATAAGTATAGCAGCAAAGAAAACATCTTTACGTCCTGTTATTAATGTCGGCCACATGTATTCATTGTTAAATGCGGGAATGTCAATAAAATTTGACACGACTGAAAGTATCGTACAGATAATTATTATTAAAGTTTTAAATTTTTCGCAGTTGAGTATTTTTTCCATATGATTACATCTGTAATACTTTTTAGACCATAAATGAATTAAGGGTACATTTACGTGAGTTAAAAAAGATACTAAGTTACGTGTATCAGAATTTGTTATCCACAGTCTTAAGTTATAAATACTTTGTATCCATAATAATACATTCACGCATATGAAGTAAAACGTATAAATTAAATAGAATAAAATGTGTGATTTATTTAATTCTTTGTTGTATTTTATTCCTACTTCAAATTCATCTTTAGTTTCTGAATACTTAATTAGATTAAGATTATACATCAATTTAAATTTTTCACGGGGGAAAACTACATTCTCATCTCTAAATATGTCTATCTTCGACACAAATGGAAAGGATACGTTATAAGCCTTTATTCCAAGAATAAATAAAATATTATCTAACATTAAATGACGATGTCAAAGTTAATTATACCAATTATATTTTTTTGCATATTAGTACTAATGTCGTCTATTTCATGTACAACATCATTTAAGACCAAATCTGGAAAGACTTATAAAGCTAGTAATCTCCAATCTGCAGAAATAATAGACACTCTGCGTGTTATAGCTATAGACTTATCTTACGAAATAGAAGCAAATCGTGGGAATTTATTACGTAAGAAACTGCATAATACGAGTTACATGGAATTGATAGACCAAGACGATAATATTTTAGCTTGGAATTACGACAAAGGACGTGAGATAGGATTTAAATTGTATCAAGACAATGGGATGTATTATCCAGCGGATCACATAATCGAATCACTTCTTCATGAGCTAGCCCATTCAGTATCAAAAACAGTAGGACACGGCCCTGAATGGAAAACTAATTATAATTATCTACTTAAGTATAAAACTAAATACGTAGAGATTTTAAGAAAAAAAAATAAAATTCTTAATTAAATAGAATGAACGACCTTTTCATAGGAGGAGGTGGATATTCTGGGTTTCATTTTATTGGAGCTTTAGAATACATTCATCAAAAAAAATTATTAGATCTTAAAAACTTTTATGGAACAAGTATAGGCGCTTTAATAGGTACATTATACATTTCCGGAACCGAACCTAAAAGTATGATTAATATGTTCCAAAAGATTAAGCTTGAAGAAATTGTAAAGTATGATTTTACAAATATTCAAAATGGACTAATAGACGATTCTCTTTTAGACACCTTGATTAGTTTCGTAACAGATAAATACAAAGATGGTGTAACTCTAAATGAGTTTTCTAAAACCAGTGGCGTGAATATAAATATTTACACTACGTGTGTCACTCGAAACGAATACACATGCTTAAGCAATGAAACGCATCCAGGGGTTAAATTAAAAGACGCTCTAAAAGCATCCATGAGTATACCTTTTTTATTTAAACCTATTGAAATAAATGGAGATACATTTGTCGACGGCTGCTGTAAAAACTTATATGGATCTCCCCCTAAGGAGATATTCATACGTGGTTATAGTATAATTCTTAATAATAAGACTAAAAGTTATCCATTTCAAGTAATGTGTTCTATATTTACACGTGAAATACCTAACAGTACTTTTTTAATAAACATAGAAAATGTCGTTGATGTTAATGTTTATCTTAATCTAGATAAAATGAGATCTAAATTTATAATAGATATGTATAGAAATGGTATCTATACTGCTAAAAGAATTTTAGAATAAATCTTAATTTGGAATAACTTCTTTTAACCACTTCTTCTTATTTGCTATATACTCAATGTATGAGTACTGTTTAGGCGTTTTGTTATCGATGTATACTATACTCTTTTTAGATTTATTGTCTTCAATAGATTTATAAGAATTTCTAAGTTTTTGTATTGCGTCTGAATAATCTCTGTTATTATTAACCAATGTACATGGTAATGAAATCTCGAAATCTGGAATAAATTCGATGTTTCTTTTGGAGATTTCGGGGACATTTGATATACATTTCTTGAATTTGGACATCGGTTCTGTATTGTAGAAAAAATCTGAAGTGTGTTCTGAGAAAATGAAATAAGGAACTTTATTTTTTTCACACATTTTAATACATAATTCAGATATTGTATTATATTCGGTGAAATTATGAAATATAATACAACATTTTGTAAATTTTAATGTATTACAAAGATCTTCCACGAGTGTTTTACCATTTAACGATTTTCTGAATATCTGCAACATATTTGTATTACAAATTTTACTCATATGTTTCATGTGTTTTCCATAGAAAATGTTTATCCTATAGCTCGGATCTATGTTTTTAGATGTAAGTCTTCTGGCAATTTCAGCATAATTGTCCCACGCTGTGTCGCATACTACAAGAATATTCATTGACATTAATACATTTAAATCATTATTTATTCTAATTTAAGTTTTATTTTGCAATAAATTACATCTATTTATTATAAATGTTAATTATCTTATTTGTATCTTTATTTGTTACACTTTTAGTTCTTTTTTTAATTAAAAAGAAGTTCGATAATTTAAAAATTGAAAAATTAAACAGACCGTTTAAATTAAATATAAATTCTGAAAAGATAATAGTTTTGTCCAAAAATGGTTGTCCTTGGTGTGAAAAATTAGATCCTTACATCGACAATGCGACAAAGGAGTGTATTAAAATTGTAGTAAATGATGACGATACATTTAAATTTGATGAAAAGTTTATAAATCTAAATCAGGAAGAAAGAGAAGTAATAATCAAGGGCTCTAGAGATCTGCTAGAAAATACCGGTTATTATTTCCCAAGTATAATTTATAAAAATGAATACACTATAGGTTTCCCGGATGAAAAAACTCTAAATAAGCTTTTTAGGGAATAAATACATTTGTATTACAATAGATATGTCAGTTTATAAAAAAATAATAGTTATAGGGGACATCCGCGGCGATTCTAAAGTTCTTGTTAAGTCCTTAGAACTAGCAAATCTTATAAAAGACAACGTGTGGATAGGAAAAGACACATTAGTAATTCAAATGGGTAATACACTTTCTGGTAAAAGTACAATAAGTCCTCCCCTAAGTAAAAAGTATAAAGAAACTTCAGACGAAATTAAAATATTTAATTTATTAAGCCTGCTTGAATCACAAGCTAAATTACATTCTTGTAAGATTGTATCTATACTTGGCAAACATGAATTATTGAGTTATTATCATGGTAATGACAAATTGTTTATGCGACAATACATTAAGAGTAAAGACGAAGAAATTTATAAAAAAATGTACAACTGTTCTAGAAACAAATTCTGGAGACCAGGTAATCAAGGGGGTAAACTTTTATCTAAAAGACCTCTTTACATTTTAATAGATGAAATACTTTTTACTAATTTCAATTTATCTATGGGTGAAAAAGAAATCAATAAATCTAAAAAAGATGTTGAAAAATGGCTTCAAACTGGTAAAAATAAACCAGATATTATATCAACGAACGTGAATAATATAGATACAGAACTTAATGTTAGTCTTTTAAAATTAAATTGCGAAAAAATAATTACAAGCAATTCAATTCAAGATGTTAATGTTATAAATGTTAAGACTGACTCATCACGAGCATTTGGTGAAAATAAATGTGTAGAGATTTTAGAGATAATTACTAATCCAGTTTTAATTATAAAAAGGATTACAGAAGAAAAATGTAAATGTATTATAGAGCTTTGAAAATGTTTATGTATTTAGGATCTACATTGTGGAATTTTCCCGACGAGTCGTACTCTGCGTAAACGTGCCCAGGTTTCATTACATCTGAAATATCAAACTCACAAGTTGTGTATTTGCTTATTTCTTTGAAAAATTCATTCAATTCTTTATAAAATTTAATGTATTTTTCATTCCATTTTTCATCAGATGTGTCTATGATGCCATATTCGTTGTCATTTTCTACTGTAGACTTGTAAATAGTTCCATTGTGAGTTTGCGTTATCATCCCTCTAGTTTCACCCATCACAAGCATATAACCAAACAATTGATACAAATCGTATTCATTTTTCCTAACGTTTTCTTTTTTCATTCGAGTTTTAATTTCTATAACCATATCTTTATCTGTCGCGTCATGTAGACCTTTGAGTTTCCAATTGTGATTAGGATCCGTGTAGTACCATAATTTATTATTTCCCTTTGTGTACTTGGAAGTCTGAATTACAAGTTTTTCGTTGTTTCTACCACAGTCTTTTTTAAGATTATCGCGTACAATGGTTCTCGCTTTACTTATTTCAGCGTCTGATACATCCGGGACATTTGATTTAAGTTCTGAAATGACCTTTTGTTCGATGTTACTAAATTCATCCGGATCTTTAACATTTTTTGAAAAAGAACTGTAAGATTCTTCAATTGGTCGCTTTAACGATAGTCCTTTTAGGGGACAGATATTACCAGATCTAATTAGTTTTTCTCTGAAAAGTTTAGGATATTCTCGACACAATAACAACATCATAGTTTTACTCCTGGGTTCATATTTATTCTTACCACAAGCTGAACCAATATAAGAAATTTCAAGGGTATCCATTGAATTAGATGTAATGTAATGTAATGTAATGCAATGTAATGTATTGTTTTTTTAAACTCATTAAAAAAATGTAAAAAAAATATAAAGTATTATTAAAGATGATATCCTTATTTCAAGCTATCGTGGCTTTGGTTTTATTAGGTCTAGGATCTTTATATTATTTCAAGATTCGTAAATCGTCTGAAAAGCCCCAGGAAGACACTGACGTTGACAATGATCCATTTGAAAATCTTGAACCTGAACCAGAGGAACCTGCAAAAACTACACCGACGGTTTCCGCTGAACCAGATGTAACTGTAGAACCCGAAATAAATATATCACATTCATTCATAGAAAAAGTTCCAGATGCACCTGTTCAGCCTACCGTTACAACGACCCCTGCACAATCTTTAATACCTGGAAAAGCCGGAACAACCGTAAGTGTGAATAGAAGTTTAACTAGTAGAGATAGGGTAATATTTGAAAATAAAATTAAAAGACACTTTATAAAAAATTCATCCGAATGTGTTGCTACTATGAACGCTAGATTGATAATGAGTATTGTGAAAGGAAAAACTTTTAATATAGAACAGATAAAGAAAATGACAGAACCAGGAAGAGAAGAATTTAAGACTGATGATACGCCCAATGGATTTGTACCGATGGTAGTCATGAAAGATTACGGTATGACAATGAATCGCGGTGGCGGGATGGAAATTATGAATAAATGTAGATGAGGATATTTTAAATGTTTTAGCAAAAAAAAATATATAGTTTAATTATAAATAATGCAATTAAAAGTGAAGCTTAGTTTGGCTCTTTTGGGTTTAATAATTATTGGAGTATCGCTATTTCTATTTTTAAGAAAAGAGAGCGTCCCCGAAGATGAACCTGATGAAGAACTCCCTGAAGAACTCCCTGAAGAACTCGTCAACATTCCAGACGACGCGGTTGACGAACCTGAACAGCCAACTCCAACTACTACTCCAGCGAAGCCTTTAGTTCCGGCAAAGTCAAAGTCGGTTCCGGCTCCTCCCACTGAGACCCCATCTGACGAACCTGAACAGCCAACTCCAACTACTACTCCAGCGAAGCCTTTAGTTCCGGCAAAGTCAAAGTCGGTGCCGATATTGCCTCCTCCCACTGAGACCCCATCTGACGACGAGGAACTAGACGTGGTCCTCAGTGCCGATATTGCCTCCACCACTGAGACCCCATCTGACGACGAGGAACTAGTCGTGGTCCAACCTACGCCTGCGACAACCCCTGCAAAACCTTTAATTGATAAGCCTCGCACCCCTTCCTTAAGACTATTAACAGATAAAGAATTTACAGTGTTAGAGAATAAAATAAACAGTCAATTCCGGGTGATGCGTTCAAGGACCGACGGGCGGCCTGGGACCATCGAGTGGCACGAGCACGCGAGGTGTGCGATCAATATTAGAAAGAAGGATATTTTTGATCTAGCGAGGGGAGTACTTGTAACTGACGCAGACGTTAAAGTGATTATGAATCCAAAGAGAATATCAGCCGCGAATGCCTCGGACGGAGGATTTATACCGGATAATTGGCAGGCCCTTTGGTCAAAGGGTGACATCCGCCGGCGCGCCATAATATTTAGAACTTGCGGCCCTGAGCCTGACCAACATCGACCTATGCGGCTCCGCGGGTCTGAGACAACCCCTGCAAAACCTTTAATTGATAAGCCTCGCACCCCTTCCTTTAGACTATTAACAGATAAAGAACACGCGGTATTAAAGCAGAAAGTAATCAATTCCTTCCCAAGGCCTCGCGTCCCAGAGAACAAGAAGACGCGCTGGGATCGTAAAATGGAAGTGTACGAAAGGTGTGTCCTCCCTATCTTCATAAATGAATTTCTTGATTTTGCGAGGGTAGAATCTGTAAATGATGCAGACGTTAAAGTGATTATGGATCCTGCGAAAATTCAGGCGAAGAATGCCTCAAAGGGAGGATTTATACCGGATAAATGGGAGGCCGTCTGGATGAAAGACCACACGAGAACCGGCCGGCTGGCCAAGTTTTGTGGCCCTCAGCCAACCCGGACCCCCGAGAACACGGCTCTGCCCTCGGTGGATAGCGGGGCGACAGCGGCGGCTCCTCCCAGCCCCGGTGAGACAGTGATTGGGGTCCCTGGAAAATTCGGAAACGAAGGAGGAACTGATGTAAATAACGGAGTAGCTCAGTTATATTTTAAGCCTGCTAAGACAGCTTTGGTCCATATTGAGCACGTGGATGTACACAGAGGAGATCCTGTAAACAAAAACGGTTCTATAACATTTATATACCAAGGCGGAATTAAACATAAGTTCGTATTTGTTGGTAATGGAGGTCTTAGATTCCGGAAGCAGGACGGATCGTTTGGTCCTAACCTGGGTGTAGGAGATGTTTCTAAGACAGTGCTCACAGGTATGGGATTAAACTATCTCACATACAAGATAGAGTGTTTAAGAACAGCTGGAAGAAATACGTGGCGCTTTAAACCGTTGCGATTAGATAGAGGCCTTATTAGTATCGAACTATCCGATAATGCCGATTGGGGCGGCCTGCGCGGTGTATTTGCTAAAGTTACCTCATAAACATTTTTACAGAATTTTACATTTATTAAAAATATTATTCTTACAATAATAAAATAGTTTATATGGAGAGCTATGCTATTAATGTAGTAAATTCTATTGTTGTAAATCCAGATACTAATAGATACATCAATGATATGAAAAAATACACTCGAGATCCAGACGCGTTTCATGGACACATGAATAATTTTGTTTCGCATTTCCAAGAAAGTATTTCTAAAAAAACCTTGATGTTAGTCCGAGAATACAACGAGATGTATCAGAAGTGGTCAAATGATCAAACCTTGTTGCAAATGGCCAATAAATTTGATGCAGAACAGATTTCTGATTTATTTGGTGATTTTAATGTTTCACCAAGCGTAGACTCTGTTCTAAGGGGTATCTCTAAATCTAGTATATCTAAAAGAAGGGGACCTTCCAAAAAGAAAAGAAATTAAAACATGTCAAAGTCGTCACCGCCTGTACCAAACTCATCAAAAACTGGTACATCATCACGTACCCAGTGGTTAGCATCTAAATCGGGTCTCGGCCCAGTTTTCTTTCTATACTGAACCGTTTTAATACCGAATTTATTGTAAGCGATAAACGGTTCATGTGTCTCGGCATATTCTTTACCAAATAATGTTACCATACGACTGCGTAATTCGTTCATGTCTAAATCTCTTACATTTTTATTACCAGCTTCTGGAATAGGTGATGCCTTAGCTCCGGAGAAGTAAGTATTAGGTTCATCTGCGTTGTATTCACCGTAAGCCATTTCTCCAAAAGAAGTGGTTATTGAATCCTTAAGCTGAGTTAATCTTGTAGGATTGTAATTTACTAATATTTTGTTGTATATTTCTTGATTTGCAGGTTTTTTGCTCGACCAGTTGCTTAGGGCGGTATCTAATACATTTGCGTAATCCCCTGGTCTAGACCAACCTGTTGCTTCTGCGGCTTCAATTTTACCGGCAAATTCTTTAAGATCTTTCTTAACTTGGGTTAAGAATAAAGCAGATCCATTCTTTCTTTCCCTAAAGTCAAATGTGTTGTCATCATTAAACATCAATGAAATGTAAGAAATTTTACCGTCATCTGATACACTGTGAGCGAAAACCGGGAATTTAGTCATTCCAGCCGAATGTAGTTCTGGATATTTCTTCTTAAGTTCATTTTCAAGACTTAATTGTTTCATAATAGCTTCTGAGACTGCTGTATCGTAGACTACAGTTGGTTCGGGTTCTGAGACGTCGGGTGCATCAAGTAAAGAAGGATCTAATGGCTGAGGAAGCCCCAATAAATTGTAATCCGAAGCTAAGCGCTTAACTTCCTCTGGTACATCAGAAGACATCACTAAACCAGGAGCCATTTCTTCTTTTTCTTCCCTGTCAAGTTCTAATATTTCCTCTGATGCTGCCACCTTCTGTTCGTTACAGATTTCACTTGAGAAATTGGAAACGCCAATTTGGTTCTTTTTCCACTTTAAGTCGCCATCTTCGTCGGGTCCAAACTCGTAATAAGAAACAGTCTGTCCTGATACATTTTCAATAAGAACGAGTTTATTATTACAAACTCTTCTTAGTTGGTCAAGTTCCATTGTGGTTTGGGGACCCGGTTCAAAACCAGAGCCAGAGCCAGAACCACCTGGGTCTTCAGGAATAACCGGGACAACCGGAACAGGTTCTTCTGGTCGCCTAATTAAATCTGTATCTGGTATCCCGGCTTGGTCAAGACACGTTTTAATTTGATCCTCTGTTAACTTATCTAACATCCAGTTAATTATTTCTTCGGGCGTCTTATCATCAAAAAAATTTGAAGTAACACTACTCATTTATATACTTTATATATTATAAAATTATTTTAAATTTTATATTTATTTTTTAGCCTTGGCCTCCTTTAGAGTATTAAAAATACTTTGCGGATCTGTTCCTCCTATTTCTAACAGCATTTCAATGTGATCCTCTGTGTAAATATTGTACTTATACACAAGTTCCAATACAGCCATATTAATTTTTTGTTTTTTCGAGTCTTTTGTGAATTTTTCTATAATTTCTTTCTTAAGTCCTGAAGCAATGTCTTGTTTTGCCAAATCTTTAATACATTTAGATAAATTTGTAAATTTGTTAATGTAGTCCTTGTCTTCTGGGAAAGAAATTACACTTATTCCCTTTTCATTAAACATAATTTTACGAAGCAACGGTAACAATTTATAATTACCAGACGTACGTTTTAATTCTTCTTTTACGTCTCCTTCGGCTGGAAGATCTTCGAATGTATTATCAGAATCCCATGGTACAATGTCTTCGCGAATTATTAAATCCTTATTAATAGTATCTTCATTTATGATTTCTGGGTCATCTTCATATGGTTTTAGGATGCCATTTTCATCTGGTCCTGCCTCCACAAATGTTAACATTAAGTCCTCCTTGGGATAAGTGAATTCTCTTGAGTAAATTTGCGAGAATGTCACTGTTTCTGGAATTCCATCACGGATGTACATTCTTAAATTAGAAGGATTTTTGTAGTAAATTTGGTACAACCCTCCCGCTACGGGGGATATATGCTCTTCTAATCTAATTAAGTTGCCGTTTTTATTTATCTCGGCGTCAATTGAACAGTTCTTGAGTATCATTTCAAGATCTTTATTAATTGAATTCTTTTTAAGAGACGTGGTTAACATTCTCTGTTCTATAGAAAGAGAATCCAAGTCCCAGAAATTAGAACTTCCTTTTACTTCTGCGAGCATAGCAGCAACATCAGCGTCGCTACCTTCTGAAGGTAAAACACTATAATGCCTGTAGATGTCTACATATTGCTCGTCAGCTGGTAAGTTAGAGTGACTACAATATCTTGATGCGCGAGCCAGAATTTGTTCTATTCTAGATTCATTCCACCAAGGATCTGTGATATGTACTTGTTTGACATTTTTAAATGACACACCTTCCATAACACTTCTCGTACCTAATATAATCTTTAGCTGACTTCCATCGGCATTTTGAAGGGAATTGAAAGTGTTTCTTGCCCTATTTATAAGAATTCCATCCTTGTCTTTTGTTTTCGTCTCAGAACTCCAGATGAAATACTTAAGTTTGTCAGATTTATCAGAACCAAATTTTCCTAAACCACAAGCTTCTAGAATTATGCTCAAAGGTTCTACACCATATGTAAGCCAATTTGAAAAGATAAAAACTGGACCCGTAGAATTTAAACTTAGTTCTATTATATTAGCAAATTTAGTAGAAAACTGTTTGATGTATTCTAGAGTCTCCGATACACTCGAGAAATTCTGAGATTTAAGTCTGTCTTTGAAAAGAGCCAAAGATTTCTTTTTGTCTTCTGGTGTTTTATTTATTTCATTGGAGTGTTTAGGTAGTGCTATATTACAATACTGTTGTGTAGTAACATACATACCCGTCATAATTTCTTCACCGTCTGTAGTTAAATTACCAAGTAGTAAATTCTCATATGCATTTGTTTGATTTTGACCATTTTCAAAATTTTTATCCTTGGCTACGTCAGACTTTAAAGCCTCTATGTATTCTGATTTATGATTCTGTGAAAAGGCATGCTCCATTGTTATAACTCGTTTGTAAGGGTATGCATTTGGATTACCCCCTTTAAAGTATGAAATGTATCCAGAACAGATGTAGCTTAGTATGTCTTTGTTTATCACGCAAGAATTTTCAGAAAGATATCCAACTGGAGAATCGGTAATTTGAACGCAAGTGTCATCATCCGCACGGAAACCAATAAAATTTTTATAAAACTCGGTAGCACTCAATGGGAATGGTATTCTAGGACGAAGTAAATTTATTGTAAGCGCAAGTTCGTATGGATTATCATAAACTGGAGTAGCAGACATAATAGCAAGTTTTAATTCAGGATGAAAATAATACTTGATACAATTGTACAATTTTTTGTAAAATGTACCGTCTGCCGAAACAAGTCTTTGGATCTCGTCAATGATTAGAAGACCATTTTTATTAAATAGAGCAGAATCTTGTTTTAATCTGTCACCTCTGGCCGTATTACCCGTCTTTTTATCTGTGCGATATATACTTTGAATAAAAGTCTGATGAGAAACAATGTCAAAAGTTCGTCTTATTGTGTCTCTTAGTTTCTTTTGATAGTCGTTGTACTTTTTCCTCTCTATATTTACTTTGTTTTGTTGATCTCTAAACATTTTCTCAGTGGATGTTTCACTTTCTTCAATAGCGGTTAACTTTTCCTCTTCTCTTCTAAGAGACCTCATTTTAGCTAAAAGCATAGCATTATTTTGTTGCGATACGTAAAAGTCTCTTTCTGTTTTTCCACCGTTTTTTACTAGGCAAAATGAAGGACAAGAAAAGAACTTTCCATTTCTCATTTCTCCGGAAATTTCTTCATAGTATTGGTCAACTAGAGGAGCTGGAACTGTGAATATAACACGCTCATTTGTAGCATTTTTAAGAGCTTCTGCTATTACAATACTCGTACAGGACTTACCTGAACCTAAGCCGTGGAAAATAAGAGTATTATTGAAATTTGTATTAGGCCCTAGAAGTTGTCCCATGAATTTTTGCTGAGGACCGAGAGACATATCAGATGCCTTACAGATTTCATCGTTGGATAGATTTATGTAATTTTCTTTGAACTCAAAAGGAGAATCTTCTGGAAATGCTTCGGATGAATAATTAGACCTTATAAAATTTAACATTTTCTTGTGCGTGTAAACACTTGGGTCATTTAATTCTGGAAATGGTTTATAATTACATGATAATTTATATTTCTCACTGTCTTCGGGATTGTCGTAATAATATTGTAAACAATCACTCATTGTTAATATAAATTAACATTTTAAAATAGATTCTTTTTCTTAAAAAATACATTTAGTCCATTAACGAACTTCCGAAAGTGTACCATAGAACCATCGAAATGATGAAACCGAGTGTAAAACCGGCTGCTACGGTATTTGTATTATTCAACACAATAGGCATAGGTACATAAGGACCTACGAAGTAAGTCAAGATGGAATAGAAAACCATCGCACCAATGAGCATATTATTCTCTAGGTGATACATATCTTTTAATGTGTAACAAGATTCTTTTTCTCAAAAAATTGAAAACGGTTTATTCAATTTTCTTCATATCGAATCTTACGATGAATTTGTGTATTTACTTTAATTTCCGCATGCCTCACCCGAAGAACATTCTGTTTTCTTCTTCGGGTCTAAACGCGGGTCATCCAAATCTTTGTTTAACATTTTGTTTCTTAGCAGGTTTCTTACCAGGTTTCTTACCAGGTTTCTTACCAGGTTTCTTAGCAGGTTTCTTCGCGGATTTCTTCAGTTTAGAAATTTGTCTTTTGATGTCATTCATCAGTCTTTTTGCTGTTTTATAAAAGTATTTACCCTTTTTGTTCTTATACATAATACGAACCTTCAGTTTTTTAGCACGAAGCTGTAAATTTCTAAAAGCAGTTGCTCTCTTTATTAATTCAGGACGCGAAAGATATACTCGGCGCTTTCCTTGTTTTTTAGTAATTTTAATTCCAACACTCTTGAGTTTAGTCAAAAGAGCTTTATTTGATAAATTTTTAACTTTTGGTTTCTTTTTGCCGAACTGTCCGGCCATTGGCATGTAAGACAAAATTTCGGCAGCGTTGTGCCTCTCTTCAACGTCCCTCATTTCTTCGTTATCTCCTGAAAATATAGTGGACATATCAATAAGACTTGTTGCCGATATTCTTTCATTTATTGCAGTCTGGTTTAAAAATGTACATAATCCGCCAGAAATTTTGTCTTCTTCTGAGATGTATTTTTTCTCGTAAAATACATTCTTATCTAAAATTCCTGCTATTTTTGCACATAAGATGTCAAAGGTTATAAATACATTGATATCATCTCTATACTCTTTCACTCTCGACATTTCTAAATGCGTCATTATTTGTAAAAAATCTCCCATAGTTTTAAAAATTGTTAAGTTAAAAAGCTCATTGGCATTCTTTGCTTTATATGAGTTTAGCATATCTTTTGTAATACCGTTAACACTGTCTACAGAATCTGAACTTCTTGTAAAACCATTTTGGAAAACTGTGCTAAAATAACTTTCTACATTTAACCTAACTTTGCCATTTTGTTGTTTTTCTAACGATCCTTGAAACACGTTCAAGTCTCCACAACTAATATTAAATGTTAAATCAGTGGTAATCTCTCTTGTAAGACCTAAGTTTGTAAATATTTTAGTCAATGCGTCGACATTAGATGAATCATATTCGGTTGCACGACTATTTACAATATTAATTTCATTTGACGAGGGGCAACCTTTGAGTTTTTTATATACACGGTTCATTAACTCGCTAAAAAAGGGCGTTAAGTTTGTTTTATCACTTGTAGCGTCTATAGTTATATTATATTTCGTATCACGAGTATGACGTCTTCCAGATGATTTAACAAGGTCTAAAGATCTTATTAGGTCCAAAACGTTAAAATCAGCACATAGGTTACTTCTAAGCATGGCGCCCTGTACATTCTGCTCTCTTAATCCCAACATAGTGTGTATTTCATCGGCAGTTTCTTTAGCTTTTTTTTCATCAGTGAACAGACTTATCAATGGTTGATACAGGTCACGCTCCGCCACTGGCCCCCGGATTTCTAGAAAAGAGAGCAATTCATCAGCCACGCCTCTGCAATCTTCTACTATTCTTCTTGCATTAGTTTCAAGAAAATACTTTTTATAAGCTTTAAAACCGTTGTCGTCAGTAAGATTTGTTTTCCAATGCATCTTCCCTTGTTCACCCCGCGGCGCAATAAAATCATGTATTGCATCACAAGCCAATAATACCCTCAAATAAACATAAAATGTTTTATAGTTATTAACATTTGGGTTCTGATCTTGACGATAAAAATAATGTTCATAAAGATTCAGATTAATGCTGCTCATAATTTATTATATATATACTATTTTAAAATAAAATGAAATGTATTACATGTGCATCCAGGCAAGGTAATAACGCATTTGTTCCGGTCTTTTGAGATCATTAAACTTGAAAAAAACATGTACAGTGTCTGTCATGTGCGCAAGGATGTACTTAAAATTTATAAGATGAGAATCGTCTTCCGTGTAATGAGGGTTTTCAATAATCATAATAGTGTTAAATATTCTTTGACTATGTAGCAATTTAAATACTCCTATGTATTTTGGACCATCATAATTTCTCTTTTCATCTGGATAGAATCCAAGATAAAAGTATTCTTTTGATGTATAACTCGGTGCTACGCTAAGCATATTGAGATAATCACGATAATAATGTTCGTCAAACCAGGGTGTAGATTCTTGAGAGATGTGCATAAGCCATGAATTTGCCCAACCCTCGGCATTCAAGTGGGTAAGCAATTTAAGCTCTGAACTCCCGCCAAATTCCTCTAAAGAGCTAATCAACGAATCATCTTCTAGAGTTACAAAACCGTTTCTTTTATATATTTGAGGTTTAAAATAAGGAATACCCGCCGAAGCAATAAAAGAATTACACGAAGTAATCAAAGATAACATGGTTTATAAAATTGTATATTTTATTTTTTTAAATGTTTTCTAAAATTGCCAATGTCTTATTTATCGTTGGAATACATACGCCCGTTTCTCTAGACACTGTCGATTTACTTGGAGTTTTCAACTGTAAATTCTTTTTGATTACGTAAAACAGTATTCCAGCGGTTGCTGATTTTGGCGTTACCGAGTCTAGTTTATCTTTGTAAAGAGTATAATACTTGTTACAAATGTCAGCAGTTTTAAAGGGTAAATCTAGTTTACTTATGTATTTCACAAAAGAATCGTTTTCTATTATATCTACTTTTTCCTTTCCAAGAGATTTATACTTAGCATGTTTTTCCATAATTTCTTGGAATATTTTTTCGCCCTTTAGAAATCCTTTTTGATTACCCTCTGCTAAATCAATTATAGTCTGTCTATCAGTAGGGAGATTATTATAAATACATGCGTAATAAAGACATGCTGCTATCAGTCCATTTCTTACAGAAGCCCTTGTTAGTACTCCAGATTCCATACAGATGTGCCACATATCTTTGGCAACCGGTAATACACATGTATGAATTCCCATCTGAGTACAGTAATTTTGAAATTTTTCAGATATATTCCAAAATGTTTTTTGTTTATGACTAAATGTTTGTTGATAATGTATTCTCATCATCAATGATTTTTTATTAGCAAACCCTGGTATTGTACCCCCTTTATCGTAAGGATTATCTGAAACAAATGTATCTGCTCTCTGTGAACTATTAGACATTGAACCATCTTCTTGTTTATAATTATTCCATTCGCAGTATTCAAATATACCGGATAACACGACTGTACCACAATCGAGACATATTTCACTACCCTGTTTATGATCAATTTGTAGATTTACATGAGCACATTCGCACATGTCATTATTTATTTTTTCTTCTTTAGTAAGCTCTTCAATATCGTTCCAGATACTCTCAATTGATACCATAAACAAACAGGTCTATACCACAATGTATTGAATATATCTTAATAATTGTTAAAAAACGTAATTTTGCGCCTTAATTTTATATTATTTAAATTAGGTTACAATAGATTAGTAATGGATGACGAAATATATATTTTAGATAGACCAACTGTTAAGATAATATTAAATAAAAAATTAGAACTTTATACAGTAAGGTTATTATCAAATGATGAATACAACGCTGAAGGATTTGATGAATTTTTGAAGTACTTCCGAAACGCGTGGAAAATTATACAGGCTACTACTGAGGTTTTTGCATTGTATGTAGATATACAAGCAGAGAAGGGGGATGAATTGCCCTTGCCAGCATATATGAATTTACTAAGATGTATCACGGACGTAAACGACATTCTAAAGACTAATTGTCATTGCATATGTATATTCACAAAAGATGCAAAAAGATGGCAAGATGCGTATAACTTTATAACAACGCTATGGAATCCAAAAGAAACTAGACCTATTAAATTCACGGATAACGAAGAGGATAAAACTCTTTTTATACAAAGTAATAAATTAATTAGATAAATTACAAAAAAATACACAACTTAAATGTAAAATGTATTACATATTGTATAAACATTATGAAGATCGTATCTTGGAACGTTAATGGTATTCGTTCGCGTATTTTCAATGAAAAGATTTCAAGTAAACTAAAGAAAGATGAAAAAATTTTTCCAATGGAAGATAGCGCACTACAAGAATTGCTAAAACACTGTCCGGATATTATTTGTATTCAAGAAACAAGGTGCTCAATTATGAAGTCAAAAATGTTATGTGTCCCAGGGTATAGTTCATTTTTCAATGAGTCTAAATTAGATGGCGCAAGAGCTGCCGATAGATATTCTGGAACATGTATTTTCTATAAAGAAAATATCTCTTGTGAGTTCTCCACAGATATTCCTGGATATGAAGATCTAGAAGGTCGTATTATAATCATGAAATTCGAAAATGTTACACTTGTAAATGTGTATGCTCCAAACTCTGGAACAAACTATGAAAATAAGATAAAATTCAACGAAAAGATGTACGACTTTCTAAATTCACTCGATGGCAAGGTAATCTTCTGCGGAGATCTTAACGCAGCAAAAGAAACACATTTTGATCAAACTAAACAGGTACCCGGGCCTGGGACTTATCCACATGAACTTAAATTTCTAAATGATCTAACTTGTATTAATTTCAGAGACACTGTGAAGTGCGACATCGTTTATACTTGGTGGGATCCTCGGCAAGTAAAAGAAAATGGAATGTCTAGAGCGAGGAATAGAAACAAAGGTTGGAGACTTGATTATTTCTTTACTAAGAACATTAATCAAATTTCCAGTAAGTGTTTAAAATACATCGGTGAGAATAATAAAGGAATTCCTCTAGCCAGCGATCACGCCCCTGTTATTTTAGACTGGGAGGAAAGGAATTGAGGGAAGCATACGACCCTGGGGAGTCATGCGCGCGCCGCCGTATAGAGCAACGACGGTAGCAAGGATAGCGATCATGAGATTGGCCCACCAAACAAGGTTGGTAACCTGGCTCTCGCCGCAGTTAACCTTACCGCAGCAACCACCTTCATCGTGAGCCGAGGTTAGCTCATTCATACTACCAAAAACCATCCACGAAACAATGGCGATAACAACAGCGTAAATAAGAGTTCTCATATTTTTAATTTAATATATCGAAATATTTTTTTTTTAAAAATTAATGTCATTTTCCCAAAAATTCCTTAGGGAATAATTCTTTACAGTTTTGTATTCTTGATTTGTCTTGTCTCGAGTACTTGTTAATTTTTCAATAGTGTCACTAGAGAACGAATGAATTTTCATATTTGTAAGATATTCATAAGAATTTGATATCTTAGGATATCCAGATTTTTCTAATTGGGAAACTATGTATTCCATTTTTTGCTTGAACACAATTATTTTGTCATCCATTATATCTGATACGAATTTAATTTTAGCATTTAGTACAATTAGTTCACTGTTTAGTTTATCACATATGTACTTTTGCCTTTTGATGTAGTATTCGTTTCTAATTCTCCAGAAGTGAAAGATTATTTCTTCAGGAGATTCCATTTTGACGATTTCATTTTTCTCATTGAATACGTACATGTTGTTCGCTGATAAATGTGAAATTAGTTTCAATTTC
>Ga0187217_1000275_pt1 | contig 21668 bp, 33 predicted proteins | sample 15SPOviralmetaG_FD_130165 | JGI IMG/M metagenome (GOLD analysis project Ga0187217, IMG submission 130165) | Marine viral communities from the oligotrophic San Pedro Time Series (SPOT) site, San Pedro Channel, CA, USA - 15 SPOT_SRF_2010-09-15... | ecosystem: Environmental > Aquatic > Marine >... | reverse complement strand
TGCCCTCAATAGCATAAAACAAAGACAAGCTATTTTAGACCATAGGCTTGGTAAAGGAAAAGGTGCTAAGAAAGAAAGAGCAAAGCTACAAGAAGATTTAAAAAGAATCCTCAAGCGCAATAGAATGGATGTCCTTGATTTAGAAGATGCCATGCGAGCAAATCAAGGTGGTGCAGACCAACCAACCAAGGCAATAAACTTTACGGATCGGCCAATGGAGCAGGCAGGCCCAGCAAGTAAAGCTGAAAGGATGGCAGATGATAAACTTGGTAGTAACTATGAGAAGTTTATAAAGGCTGCAAAGCAAGGGATGACTCGTGAGTTTGCATTAACCGCAGGGGCTGGAGGTGCAGTCACACTTGGATTATTATCGGATGATGATGAAAGTGAAATAAAGCAAGCAGGGTTTAGTCCATTGCTACTAGCTTTGCTTTTTGCAGGAGGTTTAGGTGCTAGACAGTTACGTAAATTTAGAAAGACTTCCACATTTAAAAGAGCAAATGCACAAGCTAAAGCAAACCCAAGTAAGGTAGAACCAGATGCAGTTAAGGCAGAGAAGGTAAAAGACTTTGCAGACAAAGGAATGTATGTCAGGCAAAACCAATTTAAGAAAATAGCATCTGATGCAAAAGATTTTCTAAGCGATACACTTGTTCCATTGTCACGCAAATTAAAGAACATAGATCCATTGCTTAATTCTATATTTCGTTCACATGAAAAAAATGTAAATATAAAGACCAGGCAATTCCTTGATCGTGTGTCTCCATTTATTACCACCATGTCAAAAAGGCTAAAAGGTAATAAAGTAAAACTGCGTGAGTTTAAAACAAACTTACTTAATGGTGACTACATCGCAATAGTTCGCATGACTGATGACTTGGGTATAACAGATAAGTCCGAACTTAATGAGATGCGTAAGGCACTTAACGAGGTTAGAGACTATGCAAGAGAAGAAGGTGGCATCGAGGTTGGTTATATTGAAGACTACTTCCCAAGACAGGTAGAAGACTACAAATCTTTTAAGAAATTCTTAGATGATAATGATGACTTTCGTGATACTAGAAATCAAGTAGAGCAGGCACTTGAAGATTATCGTGTTAAACATAAATACGAATCTATTGATATAATACCAGCAGAAGAAGCAGCAGAAGTTACTAGTAGAGTATTGCGTGGTTTTCCCACGCAACCAGGTGGTGCATTACCCGGTAACTTTAAAGGAAGAAGTATTAAGGAAGTTGATGATAAAATGCTTGATGCTTATGCAGATCCAGCAGATGCATTAAAGAATTACATTGAGCGTGCAGTCATGGCAACTGAGCGTAAAAAATTCTTGTTTAGAAAACCATCAGACCAAGGCAAGCAAGTAGGATTTGAAGGAAGTACAGATAGGATAGGTGCAGACCTTGGTATGAAGATGGAGGTTGATGAATCTCTTGCCGGGCAAGTTGCAAAAAGAATGTTGCAGGGTGATAAGAAATATACAGCAGAGGATATTGAAAAACTGCGTGAGATAATACAGTCTCGCTTTAGTGGTAAAACTGTAAACCCAGCTTTCCAGGCTGCTAAGAACTTAAACTATATGCAAGTCATGGGTAACTTTGGATCTGCAATAACTCAGCTTGGTGACCTTGCATATTCAATACACTTCAATGGATTCGATAATACATTCCGTAGCTTGTTTAATCAGAAAGATAATTTTGATTTCGTAAAATACTTTAACCTTGCAGATCATAATATAGATTCTGCCACAAGCACGGATGGTTTAAGTAAAGCTCTTGATAAAGTATTTACTGTTGTTGGATTAAAAAAGTTAGATCAGCTTGCAAAGAATACTACCATGAATGCATCATGGAAAAAGTATCGAGCACAAGCACGCAAAAGCCCAGGTCAATTACAAGATGATTTAACCCCTGTGTTTGGCAAGCAACGTGCAGATCAAATGGTAAGGGAATTAATTGAAAGTAATCCGGCAAGTAAACAACTACCTAAAGCAGTTGAAGAATTAATATGGTATAAATTCTTGGATCTTAATCCTGCAACACTTGGTGAGATGCCTAAGTTCTACAATGAAAGTGGGAACATGCGTATCATGTACATGCTTAAAACTTTTACTATAAAACAATTTGATGTAGCAAGAGAAGCAGCAGGTGCAGACATTGCAAAAGCAAAAGAGTTGTATGCCCAAGGTAACAAGAAAGCTGCTGCAAAATCCGCTGCAAAAGGAATGAAAGGCTTGATTGGATTAGCAACTGTCTTTGCTGCTGCCAATGCAGGTACGGACATGATTAAAGATACTTTGTATGGTAGACCAATAAAGCGTGACGAGTTGCTAGAGAACAACCTTTGGAAACTACTTGGTATCAATCGATACATAGTAATGAAGGCACAAAGAGACGGGCCTGCCAAAGCTTTCCTTGAAGGATTACTTCCACCAACAACTGCGTTTGATAGAGCAGCCCAAGACATAGGGGCATTAGCTGGAGATAAAGAATATAAAGGTGCAATGCTACAAGGTACTCCATTAGATATGGTCTATTGGAAATACCTCGGAGGACTTGACAAAATAAATAACTCAAACTAACTTAGCATTTACAAAAGGGACGTAGTAATTCCTTGAGTTAGCTGGCAGGAGTGTCAGCACCTAGCCACCTCCGGGTGGCTTTTTTTTGGACTGCATTACTAGTGCTACCTAATGAAGGTAAAAAAAATACACAATGTGTTTGACATAAAAACATTTTTTGCTTTTTGTGATGCCAAGACAAGGAATTATACATCTACTAAAATAGTATTCCTTGCACTTTCGTTCAGAAATGTCACGCATGTCTTAAAGAAAGTGCAATGGGGTATTAAAACCCACTAAAACAAATAATTAAAAAAATGCACTTAGCCAACAAAGACGTAAATGCTTTACACACAAGCAGAATGGATTTAGATAATCGTGGACATTTACCCCGAACCCCACGAACTATGTCTAATAATATTGTACTGAATTATGAGAAGCCACCTGCACGGACAATTCTTTTAAGCGAATTAATTTTTGCATACAAAGATTGTAGAAGCACCACTTTTCATGTTCCGAAGTATGAGACGATGCGTAATTGTGCGAATGCATTTAAGTATGTCATGGACAAATTAGAGATGAGTTTGGATCTTGATACCCGGTACTTGGGTGGAAGGCATCCTGAGAGTGGATTAATTTTGCCTAAGCATTTTTTGCGTAACTTCCCAGAAGGCGCACAAAGATTGAAATTAAGTAAAAGTTTATTCTCACGTGGTATGATCGAATGGTATGATGAGCAGGGAATTGAGACTTCCTACATGGTAAATTGGACAACCACAGTGGTTAAGCAACAACCTGTTAAATCATTTATACCTACTAATGACATTCACAGGGTTATTGAGAAGTGCGAATCGATCAAGCATACCAAACCAATTTTTTACAAAGCTTACTTACTTGCGTATGGCCTTGGCTTGCGTAACTCAGAGATGAGGCGAGCAAGGTGGAGTGATTTATATGAGGACATCGAAGGCAATAAATGCATTCGTATTCATAATCCTAAATGTGGTGGTGAGTTCCAGGATAGGCCATGCGATCCTACATTTTGGGACAAGGTTATGGAGATGCGTGACTTTAATGACTTAATCTTGAATTGTAAACAGGTACAAATACGTGAGCGCTTTGCACAATTCTTGAAAGAAGAGTGTGGCGTGAAGGAAAAGTATGCTGTTCATTTATTAAGAAAATACTGCGGACATCGATTGATGCGAAGCAATGGAATTTATCCGGCAAGTAAAGCGTTAGGACACGCAGACACTAAGTTGACGGATCAGATATATAGTGGGTTACCTACTATATCTGCGACTAAGATCGCATAATTAAAAACCTCCCATGCATATTACTTATATGCAGAAATAATAATTCAAACTACAATCAACTACAAATAGTAATGATAACAACAGCAGTATTTAATGGTATAGAATTTCGTATACAAGAAAACGGGGCAGTCGAGATATTTGCCGACCGCCCTAGTGTAGTACAGATTACAGACTTGCAGGAATTACTTACTTCTTTTTTGAAAGCTCAAACTTCAACGGAAGTTCAAAACAATAATCATTCTCTCGAATCGTCTTACAAGCTGCACGTAGAACCATGTCGTAAAGCTGGGCTTGGAGGAGACCTGTATCCTCACTAACTGTTTTAATCGTTTTACGCACTTCAGAGTGTAAACGTAGGGACAAGGGTTTGGTTAGATTTTCACGTGTTTTGCTCATGTACCTCTAAAAGCATGACAAAATACAATAAGCAACAATAAAATACAAAAACATAAAATAAATAATATTATGGCATTCTTACCTAGTAATATAAAAGCACCTTCAGAAGGTGGTGGTGGCGCTGGAAACTATATGAGGTTTCAGCAGGGAGATAATAAGTTCCGAATAATCGGAAGTAGTGATGATAAGCCTACTCCAGGCTTTATATGTGGAACGTTAGGCTGGGCAGTTGTGGATGGCAAGAAGCGTCCCATCCGTTGGGCAGAAGGTGAAGAAGCACCCCAAGCATTTGAGGATAAGCCACGCAGTTTTTATGCGTTTGTGGTTTATAATTATGCAGAAAGTAAAGTGCAGATATTGGAAATGACGCAGACTAAACTACAATCAGAGTTATTACAGCTTGCGAATGATGAGGATTGGGGTGATTGCCGTAAGTACGACATCTCAGTTGTCAGGAATGGTGAAGGATTGGAGACAACTTATGCCATGAATCCAAAGCCAATCAAAAAGTTGGATGAGGATCTGCGAGCTATTGTGAAGGCAGAGTTAAAGGCAATCAATCTTCCGGCATTATTTGATGGTGAAGATCCATTTGCAGCATTTGAACCACCCGTTGAGGAGGACGAGGACGAAGTCCCTTATTGATATGTTACGTCCCAACATTAGCAACGAAGACTATCATGCGGACACTGCGTTGGGTTCGAGTCGAGCAAGACAATTGCTCGGCTCTTGCCCGGCAAAGGTGAAGCATTCGATGAAGTTCCCCACGCCAAGTACCCCTGCCCTATTGAATGGCAGCCTGGTACATACAGCTACACTTGAGCCTGCATTAGTTGATATTGAATTTGGATGCAAGCCAACAGAGATTGATGGCAATTCAAGCAGAACCAAAGCGTACAAAGATGCATTTGCAGAGATGGAAGCAGCAGAACCAAACAAGCGTTGGTTACCAGAATCTGATTATAATATGTGCATGGAGGTAGCTGCATCTGCAAGAATGCATCCACTGCTACTAGAGATGTTGTACCATCCGGCAAGTAAGACTGAACATACAGGATACTTCGAGATCGAAGGCACGCCCTGCAAGGTTCGTCCTGACTTGTATAATAGCGAGAATGGAATGGTCATAGATTTAAAGACTACGATGGATGCAAGTGAGAAAGGATTTGCTAAGAGCGTTCGTCAATTTGGCTATGCATTCCAAGCTGCATTCTACATGACTGCATTAAGGCAGATGGGCGAGCGACCCAAGCAGTTTGTGTTCTTGGTTGTCGAGAAGTCTGAACCATATGCCACTGCATGTTACCATATAGACAACAATGATATTGAGCGTGAAGTACCCCGTGTGCTTGAAGCGATTAAAATCTATGGTGAATGTTTGCGTACCGATGTATGGCCGGGCTATTCCGATGATATTAAAACATTAAATCTTGGCACGCCTTTTACGGAGAATCGTTTGTCTATTAGTAAGACTAGCGAGAAGTTTGGTGTGAGTCGCAGTTATGTTTATAAGATAATTAAGGAACATAATATTGAGACGAGGAAGATCCGTAATAGGCAGACCATATCGATGTATGAATTTTCCAATGCCTTGCGTTGGGCTAACCAAAAGGTGGCGTAATGGGCAGGAATCAAGGTGCAAAGAAATACTTAATTACCAGCAAGAAAGCACTTAAACTACTTGGGTTTAAATCACAGACATCCTTGGATCAATTCCATGCGGATGAAGGATTAACCTGTTACATAGTAGATGGCATGGCCTGCCGAGGTGGACGTGGATTTGCATGGGATAAAAGAGAAATTAACCAGTGGATGAAAACTGAGGGAAGGAGCAGTGACGAATGGCTAATAGATTGAAAATAAACGAGATGGATAAAGTGCTGGGATATGCTGAAGATCATATTGAGCAACAGAACTTTGAAGGCGCGGTTGTGGTATTACATGCAGCACTGAAGCAATTAGTGGCAACATTGGCAGGTGAGGATATGAATAATCAGAGTGACCCTGACATCACTATATATACACACAGAGAATGTATGATCTCTATTGATGATATCAAAAAGATATGTGCCAAGACTCTTGGTGTAAGTGTTGCGGAGATAGAAAGTAGGAAACGCACACAAGATGTGTCCTTGGCACGCCAATGTGCAATCTTCTACAGTCGCAAACAAGGATATAAGGTTGAAGAGCTGGGCAAGGTCTTCGATCGTAATCATAGCAATATATCCCACACCTGTAGTAAGATTCATGATTTGCTTGAATGTGACAGGGAGATGGCAGCCAAGATTAACCTGGTGGGAAGAAACATAAATGCCAACTAGTGATGGAAAAGGGAGAAAAAATAACGCTGTGCGTGAAGAAACGAACCCCTTCATTGAACACACTTCTGGGTATGAATCGGTGGGCGCGAGTCAAAGAGAAGAGAGAAATGCAGAAGGAGGCGATGATCGCCATCGAGTCCGCATTATCTCCAAGCGAGTCAGAATCTGCGACCCGGACAACCTTGTTGGGGGAGTCAAGTACCTTGTCGATTCGCTCCGGGCTGCGGACATTATACCAGAAGATGACCCTCAAGCGATCACCCTCGAAGTCAGTCAGGAAAAAGTCAAAACCTACAAGGAAGAAGAGACGTGGGTAGAAGTGAGCGTCCATGACTGAGTTTGACACCAGCCTATCTGTTGGAAAGCTGCGTGAGGCCGAATTAATCGAGTTCTTCCAATCCAAAGGGCATAAGCCCATACCCATACCAGGCAAGTTCTCTGGCTTTGATTTCTTCTTAGCCAATACGAAGCAAGGCTATGAGGTAAAGCAGGATTGGAAGGCTCATTATTCCGGCAATCTCGTGGTGGAGGTCGAGATGTATGGCAAGCGATCCGGGTTGATGGCCACCACCGCAGATTGGTGGATATTTGATACCAAGGATGAGTTTATATTTATCACTCCAAAACAATTAAAGGATCTCATTGTGGAGCAGAATCCACCCTTGCGTCAATTCACAGGCAAGGGAGATACCCATCCAAAGAAAGCGTACTTGATACCGGTGCAACGCATAAAAAACTATGCCAGCAGTATCATTAAACGATAAATTAACTACAATAAGTTACACATGAATACACTTAATAAAATCATGAATAAAATAATAATAACAGCAATATTTACAGCAGCAGTTATCACCTGGGCATGGATGATATTGGCATGGATAGCAGCATTAATAGGAGCATAAAAATATGTCAGAAGAAGATAAAGAAGAAGGAAAAAGTTACACCACATCATTCCGATTAAACGAGTCCGCAAACGCACGATTAATGTTGTTTTGTGAGCTTACAGGAATGAGAAAATCTGAGGTCGTAAAAGCAGCGATTTCACAGTTCATTGCACCGACTATCCAAAATGCCAATGTAATACCCCCGTATTACAATCCTCGCGCACACACGTGTGTAGATAATATTATTATATCTAAAGATATAATGAAAAATAATACAGAGGCTAAAAATAAGGATGCAAAAAAAGAGGAAACTCATGCATGGTTTCAAGCATTCTGGGAAGTATGTAAAAACCAGCAATTTGCAAGACGAGTTGTAAAGACTATCAGATTGAATTGGGATGATCTTTCACAGCTTGACCCAAAGATAGTTGCAGAGAAATACAATCAACATTTTCACGAGAAAGGAAATTATGCAAAACATCCAAACTCATGGTTGAATGATGGTGGGTATGATAACGTGGTAAATAATTCTGTTTCAACTCATGGCTTAAATTTTGATGTAACTACCAAGCACCCGGATGATTGATGTTAAATTAGCAGAACAAGCAGTTCTCTCCGCCATGTTGCATGATGAAAGTGGAGTAGCCACCGCACAAGCAGGTGAAGCATTAACCAAGGATGACTTCTCCTGCATGGATCGTTCCACGATCTTTGAAACGTGTTTACGCTTATCACCTGCCAATGAGATTGATGTAATCATAGAACATCCAGAGCTAAAACAAGAAGTAATCTTTTTGAGCGAGAAGTTTGGAGGAGGTGGCATAGAAAGATACATTGAATATTTGATAGATCATCGTAATACGAGAAGTGTGGAGCGTGCCTTATGGCAAGCCAATGATGATTTAAAAGCAAGTAAACCAGCAGAAGAGATAAGTCAGACATTTGTGAACACCATTGCAAAATCACTTTCTCAACGCAAAGGCGTGGTTGCATGTGGTGCAGCAAGTAAAGAAGCATTTGCAGAATTTCTTGAAGTGGATGCAGGTGGCACGCAAGCAATCCCAACAGGCTTGGAAAAGTTAGATGCTATTCTTGGCGGTGGTTTCAAGAAAGGTAGCTTGTACGTCCTTGCAGCACGCCCAGGAGTAGGAAAGTCTGCATTAGCCATACAAATGACATACGAAACTGCAAAGCGTGGTTTAAGAGCAAGCTATGCAAGCTTAGAAATGTCATCATCAGAATGTGCTGGTAGATTACTTTCCAATGCAAGTGGTGTACGCAAACCAACAGGCAAGGGGTTTCTCAATGCAGGTCATAAGCAAAAATTAGAGACACAAGTGCAAGCAATGCAAGGTTGGCCAATTACATTCAAGGATGATAACCAAGCCACCATGCAAAGTATTGAGGCATTCATTGCCAAGCAAAGGCTTGAAGGCGAGCTTGGTTTAATCGTAATCGATTACTTGCAGCTACTCTCTTCACCTGGGCATGACTCACGAGTGCAAGAGGTGAGCCACATTTCTCGTTCCTTGAAAGCAATTGCAATGGAATATGAAGTTCCCGTGCTTGCCCTTTCTCAATTAAATCGTGCCTTAGAAAGTGCTAACCGCAATCCCATGCTCTCTGACTTGCGTGAGTCAGGAAGTATAGAACAAGATGCAGATTGCGTGCTTCTCATGCATCGAGAAAAGGAAGTAGATCCAACCAATGACGATATCATTTGCAATGTTGCTAAGAACAGAAATGGAGAAGTGCGTGCAACTAAGCTAACTTTTACCAAGCCAACCGGGCGTTTCTCAACACGTGTTGATACACGATTGCATGATAAGAAACCATTTTAGACTACAAATGACTTACATGGTATCTCATAGTATGCCATTGCGTTACGAGCATGGGGTCTAGAAAACGCTTTTGGATAAAAAGAAGGTCAATATACCCATGTGGGTGTTAAAACGCTTTTAAGAGGCTATATGACCTAAAGATTAAGTTTCTCCTTCACTAGATTCAAAGTTTGGATCTAACCTTGGATCTGTTTCATAGATTACTTTAGGCTGCATCTTTTGTTTCTCCTCCCACGGGAAAACACTAGCCTCCGAAGTTTTTTTCACGATATTTCTATGGCGATTTAACATGTCTACAGTTTCCTCACCAAAGATTCTCCTAATCTGTTCATATGTACCATCTTCTGTACATTCCAACCATTTGATGGATTCTTTTAGTGCTTCTGTTAATTCTTTGATTTTGTCTAATTCTGTAGTGTTCATGCACCCTCCGAAGTTTTTGTCCAAGTTTGTATTTCTCTTTTTGTTGACATCATGCTGGTACTCCATCCTTCCATGCAACGAAAGTGCCATGCTTAGATTCCGGATCTATCTCTTTGCCATTCTCCTCAAACAAAGATACGTGACATTTCTCTTCAATGTGTTCCATGTGTCTATTCCATGCGTGAGTACCCCATCCATACTCTGAGTCAATATTTTCTACAAGAGATGCGATCTTATGTTTTATTAATAGCTCAGTATAGCAATGCAAGTAAACTGCATCATCATCAATATTACCATGCCATGTACCTTCCATGGTATCTTGTGTTGTCTTTGTTATATCAAATTCTAATTCTATTTTCATTCTATATTTCTCCTTGTTTCTTGTTTCTCTTAGCCCACCATGCAAGCACTTTCGGCAAGAATTTGAGCGCTATGAAGAGCGCCATGCCAAGTGCAAGCTTGGGTAGCAGGTCATTGTTGTCTTGTTTGCTCATGCGATTGCCTTTCTTACTTGCACTGCATCTACAAACCAATCATCTACGCCACCATCAAGGTTGACACCTCTTTCAGTTGCAGGTTCGCCATGCGTATAATCGCATTCTCCTTTTAATGTCTTGATGTAATACCTTGATACAAATTGCCCTTTAGTTTCATCATTGGGTGCAATTAAGTCATGCTCATGCCTGAGATCCCAAAATTCTACCAAGGGATCTTCTCCATCATGTACCAAGCAAAAGTTTCTACCATACTTCTCGCCCTTCTTTATAATGCGAGATGCAAAGGGAACGCCATTCTCGTTTTCTCCTATTAGTGTTAGCTTGCTCATCACCTTACCTCCCTTACATGTGAATATTCGTAAGACATCATCTTGCTAAAGGATTGCCCGGTCTTTCCTGCATCCTGCGCAGTTCTCGCTTCCACCTCTAGAACCTTCATACAGGCACGCTGGCCTTTGATTTGCTTGTATGCGAATACCTCAAAGCTTGTAAGCTTAGGTGCTTGTTTATGTGCTGCTATTCTCATGCTGTTTCTCCTTCCAAATAATTGTTTAGTAATTGCCATGCATCTTGTAACAATGATCTTGCATCATCAATTTCTGGTATATCTTCATATACACCATCACCTACTGCATCCGATAATCTTGGTGCAATGTCATGATCTGCTAATTCCGAAATTATATCCATCCATCTTTTTATGTCTTTCTTGCTCATAATTATTAAAGGTTGAATGTTAGTTGTATTTTCTCTTTTTCTGTAAAGGATTGCCCTCTTGCACCATGCTTACATGCCCTCGTAAACGAGGCCTTGCTGGCTTGCTTTGCACGCTCCCTTTGCTCTCTTTGTTTCATGCCTTTATCGCCTATCTCAATCAATTGTTTGAGTGCTTCCGGGAACATCTCGCTTGCGTGTTTCATGCTAGTTTCTCCTTTGCATAATGATTGCGGAAATCAATGGCTTTACCATCAATGTGAGTTGAATCATACTTGCTACCTGTAAAGTAACATGCGTCTGGAAATTTAGCTTGGTAATCGCAAGCTACACGCTCAGCAGTAAACCAATCATTGCAATGTGTTATAAGATATCTTCTACCAAGATACTCAGTAGTAACATTGATGGCGCTATAGCTAGATGGTTTTAATTCTCTTAATGTCATGCTAGTTTCTCCTTTGCTTGTCCGATCTCCTTTGCAAGCAAGGCAATCAATGCATGCTTGTTGGGGTCTTTGCTGTTTTGTAAGGTTGCAATGCGCTTGCAATGCTCAGTGATAAAATATTGTAAGTCTTGGTTCATGCTAGTTTCTCCTTTTTGCTTTAAGTGTTTGTATTGCGATCCAAGCGCCCATGATGGCGTATGGTGCTAGTAGTATGATTGTAAGCTCGTAGTGTGACATGGTATTGAAATTTAGTTGTTTGTAGTTTAATTGGAGTTGTAAACTTTAGCTATGTTGACACTTGCAATTTCTAAAGTGATTTGGGCGTGATCTTCATCTGTAAGATAATTATTCCAACATTCATTTAAATGATCACTTTCTCGAAGAATTTCTTCCCCCACAATATAAGCAAACATATTTGCAACTTTTTCAGGATCACTCAAATCTGTTGTGCATTCTCCAAAGTTGTCTTGTTCATACTCTTTTATCTTTTGGATAATATCGAATGCGCTTGAACCGAGAAACTCTTTTGCCTTGTAAGTTCCGATAATGAAATAATCTTCATTGCATAAGTGATGGTGCAAATCAGATGCATTAGTCTCCTTACCATACCCTTCTTCAAGGCGTGTGGTAACATAATCATGTACTGAGTTATATTGATTTTTCATTTGTAGTAATAATTTTGAGTTAATAAAAACAAGCTATCTCGCTTGCATGGAATACACTAAAACACAACAACTGCACCATGTCAACTTATTTTGTAGTTAATCGTAACCTAACTAATAAAAGCTTGCATCCTTGTATGCATGCAGCATGCAGCATGCCCCCGGTTCACGGGGCAATGCATCATGCAAAAAAAGTTTCACGCAATCTTGCAAACTTAGTACCATGTGATCCTTGCAAACTGGTAGCATGAAATTATGTGGTGTGAATAGCATGTGACGTCATTACGTTATTACGTCAAAAGAAAGCATGTGAAAAAGCATGTGAAAAAGCATTTCGCCCTCATGCAAGAAAATGTAAGTATGCGCTATATGTATTTACACTAACTACATATTTACACTGGATTGTTTAAACCAAGCTTGCAATCAATCGAGCTAGACCACGCAATCGCACGCAATCATGTAATCTTGCCAAGTCAAACCACGCAATCCCACTATCCATGCATACCTTGCACTTTCTAACAAGAAGTGCGACCCTCATTTTACGTTATAAATAGACGCACGCCTGCACGCACCCGGGGGGGCGGGGGCGCGCCTGCGCGCCTGCGTTCTTTCTATATTATTATCACCCCCCGCATAACTTTTTTTGCAATATTGCCCCCCTTGGTGGGGCGTTGTTTGCGCATGGTTATGATGGGGAATTACGCTATCATGCCCCCATACCTTTCATGCCCCCTACCCCCTTGCATGGCATACAGCATGGCCTCGATTCGAGGCGTAGGGTAATGTAGTTTGAGTTAGTAGATCGGGAATACGATCTTATTTATCCATGGGTTTGTATATCCGATGTCCTGCATGGATAACAATTTCCTTACATAGATCGAGGAACTCTTGATCTGTCATCATACCTTTTGCCCGGTTTGCTTCTGGGCATACAATTTGGAGATTATCCATAGAATTATCCCCACCACGCGCTGTGGGAGTTTTATGGTCATATTCATAGGTATCTGGATCGTGAAAGTCTATAGGTCTACCTGTAAGCGCGCATGGAAAAGTGTCACCATACTTTGCATGAACATCTTTATAATTGAAAGTCATAGGTCTTTGGAAACGATTGGCTTTATCTGATATTGCTTTGGATGTCTGTCTTTTTGATTTATTAAGATACCAGGCAGGCTTAGGTTGTTTGGAAAGTGGTTTAGGATTTTGGAAGGAATAGATTTTATTAAGGATTACTTTATAATTTCTTGGATAGTTTTTATTTTTTTCTTTGGCAAGATCCCGTGTTTTTTTACGCAGGGCATAGGATACAGTAGATTTGGAACATTTAAGTTTCTTTGCAATTTGGTTAAAGGACAGACCTTTTTTGCGTAGGGCGATGATTTGTTTATTTAGAGGAGTCATCTGGCGTGATGTCTACAACTTTATCTTCGGATGCCTGGGTGGGTTGTTTTTTAACTTCTTTGGTTGCTCCTTTAAGGATGGAGCGTACTTGATCGGGGGACATATCGGATGAACCGAGGGTTACATTTGCGGATGCGGTGATGTTGGATGGTCTACCTGAGACGGTTAGGAATTTATCCATGAGTACTGCGACAGCATAGGCTAGATTTTGAGGAGGTATTTCGTCTAGTTTGTTATGAAGTGTGTTTAGGGAATCTGCCACCATAGTGGATAGCTTGGAGTTTACCTGATTGAGGAACTCCTGTTCAGTCATGTCCAAACGATAGCGTAGGAAATTACCAATAGACTTACGAAGTTCTGGATCTTGTTTCATTAGGATCTCTGCTTCTTTTTTCCCATTTGATTGTTTGGCTGCAATCTTGGCTGCTGATTTAATTATATTATTTTTTGTCATATCATCACAGAATCCACGGACTGAACCGGGTTTCCTTGCTTGTCGTTTATATTGCTTAGGCATGGTATTTTTATTTTTTTTCAGAAAATACTTGCATTGTCAAGTGTAAGACTACATAAGGCTACAAATGGATGTTGAAAGGGGAAAAGAGATATTAAAGAAGGCGTGTATGAACTACACGGAGTTTAGCAAGTTGATGGGAGTAAAGCCTATCACAGTGAGGCTTGCGTTTAGTCAGAAGCGACTGAGCAAGAAGATGGTTGCTAAATTGCTTGAGATGGAAGAACCGCAGAAGGAAGAGGAAGAGAAGAGTGAGCGTACTTTGATTAAGGAAGGAATGATTAAACAGAGTATGGGGGATGTACGCAGTGCTAAGGTCTATCTGTTACCTAAGAATCCATACTTACGCTTTATAGAATTTAGTGATGGCACACATGGCAAGTTCCGGGCAAAGCCGGGTAGTTTTGGTTTGGGAAGTGTGGTCAAGGTTAAGAGGGAAGATGGAGATATGTACACCTTGGAAGGCGAGTACGATAGGAAAGGAAGATTAGTATGATAGATGATGATGAAGTTGATTACGATGTAAGGGGAGACATGCCGGACGAGGAGGAGGAAGAGAGTGAGGATGAGCTTCAACGCATTGAATGGGAACGTATCAAGAGAAGGTAATGACTTTTGTGGATGATATAGAGATGAAGGACTACGCATTAACCTTGCTTGGTCTGATGTCTGAAGCAGATCGCATTCTGGTAGAGTTGTATTATTTCGAGGGCTTGAAATACAAAGAGATAGGCAAGAAGTTTAAGGTTTGTGGTGCGCGTGTGTCACAAGCGTTAAAAGATATACTTAAGGAGTTGAGGCGTGTGGTGAGTCGCTTGGATATAAGAAAGGAAGTTAAATGGCGATCTGTGGTTACCAATAAGTCTATACTGTACAATCACGATACATATGCTCGTAATAAGTTTATAAAGAAGCGCAAGGAAGAGAAGGATGCTCGTAATGCGTTTGATGGGAATACACATGCCTTTGAGCAGTATTGCTTGGAACATTACAGAAGAGAGTGGAAATACAGAATGGAGAATGGGTTATATGTACACCCACGTTTTCGCAGGCTTTATTACGAAAACCTAGAATTATTTAAGGATGTCTAATGTGGATACCGCAGAACTAGCATGGAAGACTTTATGGAAGGAATTGAATGCCCAATAAGCACAGCAGAAATGAACGAAGCTTGGCACAGATTTTGGAACAAGAATCAACTAGCAATCAACGCCCATGGTTCAGTGTATCGAACAACGATACCACGCAAAGAACCATGCAGAGGAAAATTTGATATAAAAAATCATGCAAGCAAGAGAACAATGTTACCACGAATTTAAGAATATGATTCATCGCTGGTCAGAGGAATCTGATATGGAGGATGAAGAAATTGTTCAATGTATGGTGGATGCAGCTAAAGAATACTACGACCAGGATGTCATAGAGTTTGAATTTGATATGGAACTAGATGAAGACGAGGAGGACGAAGAATGAATATATATGCCCCCACGGGAGAGAAGTTGGAGAGTTGGCCATTATGGGTGAGGAGATTAACGGATGAGAATATGGTGCTTAAAAGCAGGGTCATTGACCTGGAGAAACATAATGACGAGCTATCCAAGGAAGTAACGGATCTAAAGGTCAGATGTTGTGATATTTGGAAGCAATTAACTGAGGAGCAAGCCAGACAAGCATGAAATGGATAGATGGTGATGATGAATGGACTATCGAGCAGCAGAAGTTATGGGCAAGAAAAGCCCCGTTTGGATGGCAGAGATGTTGGCAATGTGGCAAGCAATGGAAGCAATTTTATGAAGATGCCTGCAAATGTAATGACAAGTGAATGTACCCAAGGGATACAATCCGATTTATTGGAAAAAATACGGGCGAGCGATATCAACATCAGTTGCAAGATTACCGAAGTGCAATTACAAAAAGCTAGGGCCACCACCCTTGCAATTAAGCCCAGAGACGTTGGAGAGGATACGGAATGCTGGACAATCAGTGAAAAGGAAATCCCGTGCAACACGCTCGAAGAAGCAATCATCGTAGGTATTGAGATATTAAATCGTGGGTAAACAGACTACAAACAGCTACAAATGAATCATATATTATCACTTGGTGCAGGTGTTCAGTCATCCACTATGGCATTAATGGCAAAGCATGGTGAAATTAACCCAATGCCTGACGCAGCTATATTTAGTGATGTTGGTGCAGAGCCAAAAAGTGTTTATGATTATCTTGATTGGTTAGAGGGCGAGCTTCCTTTCCCCGTGTATCGAGTGATGGAGAAAGATGGTTTACTTGTTGATGTTGAAAAAGGAATCAAGGGGAGCAGATGTTCAAATCCTCCCTTCTTTACAGAGACAGGATTACTAATGAGGACTTGTACAACAGACTTTAAGATTCGACCAATTAATCGAAAGACTAAAGAGATTGCTGGATGGAAAGGCAAAAAGCCAAAAGAACCAATTGTTACCACTTGGATCGGCATTTCAAAGGACGAAATTCAACGGATGAAAGAGTCTAACGAATCATGGATTCAGCATAGGTGGCCATTAATTGAAATGGATATGCATAGACATCATTGTTTAAAATGGATGAAAGATAATGGTTATCCAAAGCCTCCAAGATCTTCTTGTTGGTTTTGCCCATATCACAGCAATAAAGAGTGGAGAAGGTTGAAAGATGAAGAGCCGGAAGAGTATGCAAAAGCAGTAGACCTAGATAAGCGAATCAGAAACGGGGTATATAATACCAAACAAAAGTTATATCTCCACAGATCCCACCAACCACTTGATGAAGTTGACTTGCGAACTGATACAGAAAAAGGCCAAAAGGAATTTGGATTCATTGAAGAATGTAGTGGGATGTGTGGATTATAGACTATGGGTAAGATAACCTATGCAGACGAAATAGACGCACGCTTTGGCGTGCCTTGGACAGATGACTTTAAGTATGATAGAGGAGAGTTGAAGTGTGCATTATCAGATGAAGAGATAGACAAGCTAACAGTACAAGATCCTGTACGAGCAGAAACACTTACACGCTTGCTCCTTGACCAACCAAACAGCGAGAAGGAAGATCCAATCGAATGGGGTTGGACTCTTCCTGGGTGGCGTAGGGTCATGGAAAACTGGAAAAAAACAAAAATCCATGTCTGCCTTGGTGGTAACAGATCGTCAAAAACCACCTTCGCTTCTCGCTTGCTTGTACACTTGGCACAGAACATACCCGAAGCAGAGATACGTTCTTTGCATGTTAGTGAGGAAAGAAGTATAAGTGATTCCCAGCGTTATATATGGGATTCCCTTCCGGCTAGGTACAAGAGAAGCAAGAAGAAGAGTGAGAATCATAGTCTGCAATATACACAGAAGAATGGATTCAATGCAGGGAAAGCAATCTTGCCACCCACACATCCAGATGCCGAGCGTGGGAGTACGATATACTTTAATAATTACAGACAGTACATGGCAGACCCACAAATCTTCGAGGGATGGGCAGCCCATTGTATACATGCCGATGAGGAGATTCCTGAGAATATTTTTAACACGCTATTGGCAAGACTTACAGATAATCATGGTCGTTTGATTCTGACCTTCACTACTCTGCAAGGATACACGCCATTAGTTAATAGTTTACTGAAAGGAGCTACGACAGTCAGGTCAAAGTATAGTGCGTTAATGGATAAGGAACTGCCTACTGAACAAGTGTCTGCTAATTGGCCTGACTGTCGCATATATTATTTTTGGTCACAGATGAGTCCCTTTGTGGATGCAGATGAACTTGTGCGTACCTATTCCAAGCAACCACAGGAGGTAAAGCTTGCTCGATTATTCGGCATACCAAGTAAAAGCTTTGAAGGAAAGTTCCCAAAATTCCAGCGTGAGACCAATGTAATAGAACATAGCAAGATACCATTCATCTTAGATCCATCTGTAAGTGTAACACGTTACTTCATCTGCGATCCGGGTGGTAGTAAACCTTGGGTTGGATTATGGGCAGGCGTGACCAAGGATGGTAAGATATATGTCTATCGTGAGTTTCCTGATAGTACGATGGGAGCATGGGCAATCCCCCACATTAATGGTGCAGGAAAAGCAGTGGGTAAACCTGGCCCTGGACAACGTCCTCTAGGTTGGGGGTACTCAGACTACTTATCCTACTTTGAAGCACAGGAAGATGGTGAGGAGATATTTGAGCGAATAGTTGACCCACGAATGGGAGCAGCCACAGTGCGTACAAAGGAGGGAGAAAGTAATATAATCAATACAATGAGTAACATGGGATTTGTGATGCGTGCTGCACCAGGTGTGTCTATAGACTCAGGTATTGCCAAGATTAATGATGCACTTAGCTGGGATGATACAGAAACCATGACAGACAAGAATTGCCCCAAGCTTTACTTCTCCGATCAGTGCGAGAATACAATATCTTCCATGCTTGAATATGCAGGAGAGAGTAAGAGTGATTACTTCTCTGACCAAATTGACTGCCTGCGATATTTATTTGTAAGTGGTGCAGACCATGTCACCCATCGTGACATACAGGTCACAGGTGGTGGTGGGTATTAGATTTATGAAGACTAGACTGACGGAAGAATTTACTTTTGAAGCGGCACATAGAATCCGCAATAAACGAAAGGAATACGGAGAACTTCACGGACATACACATAAAGTATATGTGACTGTAAGCGGAGAACCTGACCCCGAAGTTGGGTGGTTAATCGACCAGCAAGAGTTTCGTGGGATCGTTAGTAGAGTAGTCAAGCGCTTAGATCATAGGTATCTAAATGAAATCATGGAACAGACTACCGCAGAAAGTATAGCTCTGTATTTATTCAAGGAATTAGAAAAGAACTTATCATTTAATCATCTAACTTTAGATTCCGTGAAAGTCTGCAAGACAACAACGCAAGCGGAGGTATCTGCATGGAAGTAAGATTAGTTTACCTAGCTGGAGCAATCTATGAGATGGATGATACCTGTGTGAGGTGGAGAAAGGCTGCAAATACTATCTTACGCAAAAAAGGTATAATGAGTATTAAGCCAACAGATGCTGATTACAGAGGGCAAGAAAGTATCGCTGGAATGCCAAAGGAAATAGTAGAAAGGGACAAACGAGATATAGTCTCTTGCGATACAATCCTAGCAAAGTGCGATCACCCGTCATGGGGTACTGCAATGGAAATTATGTTTGCTTGGAGTTTACATAAACAAATTATTGTGGTCACTAGTTCCATGTCTCCTTGGATTAGATACCATGCAGACTATGTGTTTCCAACACTTGATGAGGCACTCAAAGCAATGGAATACCCTGAGTTTGACCCTGGTGTTACACAATGATTGTAATGCCATCCAACAATGCTAAAGGGATAGTCCATTATTGGGCTGGACTAGGGTATCCTGTTGGTTGGTTATTTACTCCTGAGTCTGCAGTTAGAGAACCTGTGCCTTGGATTCCTTATGGAATAGATAATGGTAGGTTTAGTGTATGGTCATCTGGTAAAGAATGGAACGAATTTGATTTTACTAAAATGCTAGATTACTACCAAGAAACGATATTAAAACCTAGATGGGTAGTTGTTCCTGATTGTGTAGGAAATCGAGATCAAACACTTAGGGAATGGGAAAAGTGGCATCCTATTTTAGAACAGTCTTACGATCTTACATGGGCATTCTGCGTACAAGATGGAATGACTCCACAAGATGTACCGCAAGAAGCATCTGTTGTGTTTGTAGGTGGTACAAAAGAATGGAAGTTAAGGAATTTAACTATGTGGACAGAGTCTTTTGATCGAGTTCATGTAGGAGCAATAAATTCATTTAAGGTTTTAATGCGATGCCAAGAACTAGGGGTTGAATCGACTGATGGTACTGGATGGTTTCGTGGCCCAAAAATGACCGAGGCATTAGAAAGATACTTCAAGGTACAGTCAGGAGAAATCAAAATGCCCGTGCAGGAGGAACTTGTATTAGATTGACTACATAAGGGTGCTAATGTAGTTTTATGCTACACATGCTCTCTGCCAGCGATCCAGAATTACTATATGTCTCAAAAGAGCCTGACATTGCTTATCTTAGTGAAGCGTACAAGCGTACACAGAGTGATTTAGGTGAATGGTTAGATCGTAGACAAAGAGACTATGATGTCCGTAATTGCTTATGGGCAGGCAAGAGTGATGACTTTAAGAAGCATTCAAGCCAAAGTTCCACAGGAGATGTGTTCCCTTGGGAAGGTGCGAGTGACCAAGAACAAAGGATGTGCGATGAGTTGATTAATTGCCGGGTGGCAATGTCAATGAATGCAATCCGACGTGGTCACATAATAGCCACACCCACAGAATCAAGTGATGTCGAGCGTGCCAATGTGGTATCCATGTTTTTACGATGGTTAATTAATTCTAAGATGCAGGAGTTTTATCCTGAGATTGAACTTGGATTAAATCATCTTTTTGAAAAAGGTATGATGGTTCATTATGCTTGGTACGAGAATCAAGAACTAAAGCAACAACAGACCATTAAGCTTGAAGAGATTGCCCAAGTCCTTCCACAGATTGCCGGAGCTATACAAGATGGAAGTATGGACGAGGAATTAAGCGAAGCACTTAAAACACAGTTTGATATTAGCAAGTCCAAGGCACGGGCAATGTTAAAGGAAATGCGTAAGGATGGAGAAACCACAGTACCTGTCACACGCCAAGTTGTAAGTAGACCTAAGATCAAAGCCCTTGCACCCGATGAGGATGTATTTTGGCCAAGCTATTGTATAGATCCACAGGAAGCACCTTACATGTTTCATTCCGTGAGTATGACTCCAGAGCAATTAAGGTCTAAAATTAGTACCGAAAAATGGTCAGAAGAGTTTGTGGATGCAGCGATTGAACTTGCAGGACAAGGCGAGGATACAGATGAGAACATCTATCAATTGCGAGAGAATGATGAGTTTACCAGAAACAATGATAATAGCCTTGTTAGAATTGTGTACTGTTATCAAAGACTATTGGATGAGGATAATGTACCCGGTATTTACTGCACAATCTACCATGCCAATATTTCTGATCTTTATGCCAAGCATCAATTACTTGATTATGCACATGGGCAATATCCATTCGTGGTAACCACCCTTGAAAAAACAGACAAAAAATTATACTCGTCTAGGTCATACCCAGAGCTTATTGAAAGCTTGCAGCAGGTACTCAAGGTCGAAACAGATGCAGCGATTGATGCACAATCGTTAACAACTTTACCTCCTTTGGAACACCCTCTTGGGCGCGCCCCTTCCCGTTTTGGGCCGGGTGTAAAATTACCTTATCGTGTACCTGGTGAAGTAAGATTTGCAGACACACCCCGTGGATCTGGTGTTAATGTAGAACTTCGTAGATACATCCAAGAACAAGCAGATAGATACTTTGGTAGAAACGCACCAGGAGTAAATCCTGTGGAAGCACAGATGAAGCAACAAGAAGTGATAGATAAAGTATTTCATCACTTAAAACTTCTACTCGATCAAGTTTACTCCCTTTACCAACAGTATGGCCCAGACCAAGAATACTTCCGTGTCACCGGTATGCAGGACATGCAGAAGTACGACAAAGGAAATGCTGGTGAACGATTTGATTTTTACATGCAGTTTGATGCTGCCACACAAGATCCAGAACAAATGCTTGAGCGTGTAAAAGCAATTGCACAACTTGGCGCACAACTCGACAAGAATGG
>Ga0187217_1000274_pt1 | contig 21699 bp, 27 predicted proteins | sample 15SPOviralmetaG_FD_130165 | JGI IMG/M metagenome (GOLD analysis project Ga0187217, IMG submission 130165) | Marine viral communities from the oligotrophic San Pedro Time Series (SPOT) site, San Pedro Channel, CA, USA - 15 SPOT_SRF_2010-09-15... | ecosystem: Environmental > Aquatic > Marine >... | reverse complement strand
TTTTCGAACTCTTTCATTCTACTATAATGGAAGAAGATCAAAAGGTTTCATGGGAATTTGTGCGTGACCATGTCCTGTCACGGCTCACAAACCTCGAAGAGGAGGTGCGACTGTTGAGAAAGGTGTGTTGGCCCGTGTGTCAGGCATTTTCAGAACCCCATCAACTTGCTGACATACAAAACAAAACCGAGTTTCTCAAGTTTCTCGACGAAGATGAGGCCCATCAACTTCTCAAGAAGAAGGCTAAAATGTACCACGTGATAGATAAGAAGGCTGTTTCTTTGTTGAACGAGGAAATTTCGCAATTGCTAAACAAGTGAGACTCCATTTTTTGTGTGGGAACAGGTAAATAATACTGTTCCCGAGTGTCCCCCTCTTGTGTATCCTTCCTTGGTAGTCTGGCCAGTTGACCCAACCCGTGTCAGCATCCACACTGAGATTGTAATATTCAATGTCCCTCTGTGTGTACCCATAGAGTAGATTTACCCGAGGAATATGAACGATGTCCGGGTTGAAATATTCTAATATCATTTTTAGATTCTTTAACAAGTTTTCATCTGGAATCTCTGTTGAGTTTAAATGGAACACATACTTACCTCGAGGCTCTGGTGTCCTTTCGGACAAAATCTCATCTTCTATGTCTATACAACGTGTGAGGAATGCAAACAGTGTTTCAAAATTCTCGTGTCCACTTATCACATATGATAATATCATATAACATCTACTTTGAATATTTTTTCAAAAACACATAAGCCATCGCATAAAAGAATGACGAAAAGAACATCTCCCTATGATTGATGGGTTTCTGCGAAAAATAATTAGAGAATGTGTACCTTATAATAGCAAACACAAGGAAGGCGAGTAAAAAGTTATATAACATTATAATAATGTCACAGAAGATAAATTTCGAGGGACACAGGGGTGTCATGTGGTTACTTGATCATTCGGTGATGTTCTATGGTGTGAGATTCATGAACATCACAGAAGCGACAAGATTCCTAAGAGGACTTGAACCGGGTGGATACTATCAACCCTGGTGCAGGGGGAACACACGTGGGGTCAAAAACTTGAAAAATGACAAGATTTTCATAGAAAACAGATGGATGGATTGTGAACAGTCTGCAGAGTTATATGTCAAGATATATTCTTAAAAATAAAAGCAACCATTTTCTTTTAAAGTCGTAAAAACTCTTTTGTTATTAGGAACGTGACTACCCTCACCATTGTTTTGAAACAATGCATCTTCACCCATACCATAAGTATATTGTGAAATCATCCCAATGTTCAGAACATTGTCACAAACTGATTTTTTGTAAACCCCTAACTTTGAAAGAAGATTACCAACCAAGATGTCATCGTTGTATGTATATTTAAGAAGTGTTTCAAATTCTTCTTTCATTTTTAGCAACCACTCGGTTTTAAGAATGACGCCACCATAACTTTCCGTTACGTCAATAGTTTCATTATCATATCTTCTAACACCTCCATTGTTAGTTACGTATTCATCAATTCTAAACCCACTTGTACACCATACAGATGGATCTTTGTGTATAAGATATACATAGTATCTGCTCATTTCTTCTGGATATGAAGTATCATCATTTACCACTATAATGTTTTCACCTTTGTATCCTCCATCTATGGGGCCAAAATACATAGTCCCTGGCCCATAGTCCTTACATCTATTAATAACAACGTTTGGGGTTGTTATTTCTGGTAATATTGCTTCTATGTCAACATCTGGAAATCTATTATATTCGAATGGAATATTCAACCATATCTTACTAACATTCTGTTTAGACAATTGCTGGATTATACCAGGTAAGTATTTGAATCTCGAAGGAATACTTGTCAATGATATTATAGTATTATCCATATACTATACTTTATTGAAAATATCTTTAAGTAATTCCATATCATCGTCATTTACAAACTGATTGTTTCCAATGTACAAACCATTTGTGTTTATAATGTCTGCATTTTTCATTTCCTTGAACCATTTTTTTAGAAATGGATGTCTAAGAAGGTTACCGGAAACAATTGGTCTGTATTCAATTTCATTTTCATCTAAAAGTTTTTTGAGTTGGACAAGTTTCTTTGTGTCATAACATATTATAGGGAATGCAAAGTTACTACCATTTTCATTATATTTAAATGTGTAAAATTTATTAGAATTAGTATTTAGAATGTCAACAAAAAATTTAAAATTTTTGTTTCTTATGTTGATACTTTCATCCAAATGTTTCAATTGTTCGAGTCCTATCACCGCATTTAAATCTGACGATCTGAAATTATAACCATCCGTTAGGAACAAAAACTTTGGATCAAGATCTGGATATTTGGCACATTCTTTTTCAAAGAGTTCTTTGTCTAAATTTCTAGCCATACCATGACTCCTCTTAATTTTCATTAAATTATAAAGGTCTTTGTTGTTCGTGGAAATCATACCACCTTCGATAGTGGTCATATGATGACCAAAATAAAAACTAAATGTAGAACCCACACTGTCAGATCCTTTTTTATTTCCTTCAGAATCTTTTACTCCGTGTGATTCACATATGTCTTCGATTATTATAGCATTTGGATATTTCCTTTTCAGTATATCCAGATTGTAATCAAAACCCAATAAATAAGTTACGAAAATAAGTTTTATATCTACCGAGTTTGCATCTGGTAAATCATTTTCGTCAAAACTAAAATTGTCTAGATTTATATCACAGAATACTGGTTCTAGATTGTTTTGAAAAACCGGTGAAACATTAGTAACCCATGTACATGCAGGTACTAATACCTTTGACCCGTTAGGAATATTGTACAGTTCTTTAACAGACGCAACCAACAAAAAGTTTGCAGTGCTTCCCGATGAAACCATTAAAGAGTACTTACAACCAAGCCAGTCACACCATTTTTTTTCAAACTCTTCAACCCGGGGACCCTGAGTATAACGATCTGTACTCATTATAAAATCACACAAGTTACGACGTTCATCTTCAGATATGGCATTTTTCATTAGAGGCCATCTCATGAGTAATATATACTTAAAAACAATATAATATTATCTTTAAATGACTGATAAAATTGCAATTATTACTGGAGCAACCGGTCAAGATGGTTCATATCTTTGCGAACTCTTGATTCAAAAGGGGTACAAGGAAATAAGATGTGCAGTTAGGAGATCATCTAGATGTCTGTCATCCTCTAACATAAAACATATTCTTGACAAAGTCAAAATATATGAATGTGACATAACTGATTATACAAGTGTCCTAAAACTTTTTAGTAACTCGGATGGTCCTTTTGAAGTTTACAATTTGGCTGCACAATCACAGGTTGGGACCTCCTTCACCTGTCCCCAGACTACTTTTGAGATCAATACTCTGGGTACCCTGAACATTATAGATGTTATTACAAAACTTAATATAGTTGACAAGTGTAAATTTTATCAAGCCTCTACATCTGAGATGTATGGCAAGGTTCGAGAAGTACCTCAAACTGAGAAAACCGAGTTTTATCCTCGGTCACCATATGGTATTGCAAAACTGTCTGCGCACTGGTTAGCAGTAAACTATAGAGAAACTCACAATCTCTTTGCGTGTAGTGGTATCTTATTTAACCATGAATCTCCTCGTAGGGGAGAATATTTTATTACACAAAAAATTGTAAAGGGGTTTGACGATATAATGAACAATAAAATCGAGTGTATTGAACTTGGAAACCTAAATGCAAAGAGGGACTGGGGACATGCAAAAGACTACGTGTATGCAATGTGGTTGATGCTTCAACAAGACACACCAGACGATTATGTGGTTGCGTCGGGGAAGCAATATTCTGTGAGGGAGTTTGTCGAAAAGGTTGCAAATCATCATGGGATCCATATTTTATGGGAGGGTGAGGGTACTTCGGAAATTGGTAGATGTTCCAAGACAAATAAGATACTTGTAAAAGTTTCTGAAATGTTTTACAGACCCTGTGAAGTTGACACACTTATTGGGGATTCATCGAATATTAGAAAGTTGGGTTGGGAACCTAAGTTCGATATTGATGAACTTGTTAAAGATATGATCTTAAATAATTAATAGATGATTATTGATTGTTTTACATTTTACAATGAATGTGACATTCTTAAAAAAAGAATTGAGTATCTGTCCCCTGTTGTTGACAAGTTTGTTGTAGTGGAGTCAACACTTACACACAAGGGAAACCCCAAGGAACTTTTTTTCGATGAATCCCAATTTGACATGTCCAAGATTGTAAGGGTGATTGTCGAAGACAATCCCATCGAAGAAAATCCTTGGACGAGGGAAAATCATCAAAGGAATTGTATAACAAGGGGGATGAACCAACTATCATTGTCTGATAATGATGTCATAATGGTTTCAGATGTAGATGAGATTCCAAACAGAGATGCAGTGAAAAATGTGCCGAGTGTTTTACAGACTCATCCAATTGTATCTTTTCACATGTTGGCATTTGAGTACACATTTGACTTTATGCAAACACGTGAACCATGGTTTGGAACTGTTGTGACTACTTGGAAACAATTCAAACAGGATGACAACTTTCCTCAGTTTATGAGAAATAACCGTTGGAATTTTCCTAAAGTAGTTGAGGCTGGGTGGCACATGTCCACTTTTGGTGATCCCAAGTTTATTTCAAACAAGATACATAATTTTGCTCATTGCAATGATAGGGACATTAGTAATGTAAATGAAGACTTTTGTAAAAACTTGTTGGACAAGGGTCTCACAACCGATGGCGTATACAGTCACACCCCGACCCCAACACAAGTTAAAGATTCCATCCCCAAAGAACTTATATAATGAACAAAAGTATAAAAATAGAAGATGGATTATATGTACCAAATATATTGTTAGATGTGAGTTGTAATCCTACATATAATGGCGAAATTTCTTTACTAAAAGCCATAATTGAAAAAAATCCAGAGGCTATTGTGTTTGATGTGGGGGCGACACAATCAACTTTTCCACTTTACAGTAATACATGTCAGTTTCATATGTTTGATCCAGAATTTGAACCAAATAAAGAAGTAAATTATACTGATAACTGTGTCATAAATAACATTGCACTGAATGACAGTACCAATACAATAGATGACTATTGTAGTAAAAATAAACTCACTCGTATTGATTTTTTAAAAATTGATACAGATGGTCATGACTTACAAGTTCTCAAAGGGGCTCTGGGTATGCTTCACACTATAAAATATATTCAAATTGAACATGATATGTTTTCACTGTTGAAAAAGCAAAATACATCTGAGTTTTATGATATTCTTAAAGAGTTTGCATTGTATAAGATAACTTATGATGGTTTGAAGAAGGTTGATAAAATCAAAGAAGACTATATATATTCGAATTATCTTTTTACACGAGATGAGAATATAAGTTATGAACCTCTTGTAAAAGATGTTGATTTCTTCAAGGGTATGTTTTGGGAAATGAAGTCAGACGAAGTAGAAACCTCTTTCAAAAATAAAACCTGTCCATTTTTTGATAGAGAGGTCAATATCGATATTGACAAGTTCTTATGTAATTATTATTATAATTATTTAAAACCTCTTCTATAGCTGGATGTCTTTGGAAAATGAGAAAATAAAACCTGCCCATTTATATTAATATAAATGGGCAGATTGAATAGTTCGAATGCTTATATGCTATCAGGGGTTTCACAGACACCCCAACATCGTTTCACTACAACAACTATAGATGATACCACAGTTTATGCAAATCTTCCGACAGGTGGAAAAGCAGGAAACAGAACAAATTATTCAGAAATTACAGAAATCAGTGAAAATACAGGTGTCGATATTGAAGTTCTCATTATACTTATTTTTGTTCCAAGTGAGGGGGGATCGGTGATAGCAATTACAGTGACGGTTGTCGATGGTGTCTATAGTTTCGGTGACTTTTCAGACAACCTAGTGAGAGGCAAGACTTACACTTTCACTTATCCAGAAGATCACCCTATCAGATTCTCTACAACAAGTGATGGGACCCACGGGGGTGGGGCGGAGCGCAAGCATGGTTTCAGTGTCAGTGAAAACGTTCTCACATTTACCGTTCCACAAACCGTACCCGACACTATTTATTATTACTCAACCCAAGGCAGTGGTATGGGTTCAAGTCTCACGGTGGGGTATGATACCACACAGGCAATTCCCACAGGTTACACAATCAGATGGATCGATGAAGATGAGATATTTACTTCGAAGATTGATCAGGATGAATTTACAAGATCACTGGGTAGGATTACAAACATGTTTACAACAAGACGCACAGGGGCTGAGTCTGAGTACTACGACACAACCATGGTTGTTGCCCTGGGGGCTTTTGCAGAGATGAATTCTGCAGCCACAGGTGGTCCTACTAGTAGTGATTACAGTATAATTGACGGTCAAGTTGTTTACAGTGGGTGGACATCAGATGGAAGACTTACATTTCGTGGAGGAACAAACAATAATGATCAGTTGTTATCATTCTCTGGTCCAGCTGGTAACTTAACAGACGTCGCTATAACCCACGAGACACTACATGCACTTGGTATAGGTTCAACGACCGCAATTGCAGGACGAAACTTCAATGGTGTAACAGACATGCTCTTGGATCTAGGTAACAGTACTGATTACCTATGGACTGGTACAAATGCGTTGGCTGCATATAAAACACTTCACTACAATGAACTAGCTTCAGATATTGAGGGTGTCCCGCTTCAAGCGGAGGACGCATCTCATTTCTATGACGGTTCTGATGGTGGTCTTAGATCACAAGAGAGGGTTATTAATGGAAAGACTTACAGAGGAACATGGAATGAAATGGTAACTGCAACAGGTGGCACACACGTAACAACCCTCTCAGCAGGTGTATTGAAGGATATAGGTCTACCGATTGACATGACCAGGGCCGAGAGCTGCTTTGCTCCTACAATGTCCAAGACTTGGGCATTTGATGTTTCTATTGTCGATGGAAACTTTAGATTTACTCCAAATACATCAGTGTACACAAATGTTTATTCACACACCACCATAACGGATGTTGACAATCCCATCTTAAGACTGGAAAGACTTGATACAATAGTTCTAAATGTTCCAAGTGGTTTTACAATGAATGTTTATTCAAATACATATTCCGGAACACCACCGTGGGACTCACTTACAACAGGAACGACAAATGGAACTATAACTATAAGTCCACAACTTGATGACAGAAATGATTGGTTGTACAATCATGTTTTGTATGCTAATCACAACAATAGTAGCTTATATGGATTTATAAAGGTTTTTGATATCAACGGTACAGATGGTGATCTCAATGGAAATGGTGTTTTTGATATTAATGATCCTACGAGCACTGACTACAACCCAGATGCTATATTGTGGCAAGGGTTCACAACAAATTGTTATGCAACTACTTCAACCACACCTGCTCACTTCCCCCTGTATACAACAGGATCTATATCCCAGCCTTGGGCCTTGGCGACAACCTGCATCTACAGGCGTAGATATACAGGTTTCATAGAGAACAGTGATTCTGGTGTAGTCCTCTTGAGCCAGTCTGACGACTTGGCAACCTCAAATATATACACGTCGGGCGGAGATGGGATACTTGCATTGTCCTTCCATGAAAATCAAGAGGAGGGTAATGTGTTTGTCCGTTTCCGTGTGGGAACTTCAACTGCTGGGCTACAGATCCAATCCGACCCTGTTAAATACAATCAATATATGACTGGTATATATGTTGACTATGACGGCACGTCTGATCTGAGAATGTTTACATATGACTTTTATTCCGACACACTGTCACAAGTTACTCTTGCAAATTACACAACACTGGGAACAGGGTGGAATGGTGTGATGCGAAACACAAACTTCAAGATTGGCAAGGCTCACACAGAGGCTCTCTATTGGAATGGTAAGGTTGGGAATGTTACCGTGACAACCCTAAGAAACAATCAGGCTCTCCCTGTTGAAGCTGAGATCCTAAGTATGATAAAGACACCTGGAACGTGGTCAGAAACATACAAACACGACAATTCCTACAGGCCTCCTGGTCAGGCTGGGGATTACGAAGTGACCCCCACAATCCAGACCCTCACATTACCCTACACATTTTCAGTGTTTCCCAGACTTGATGGAGACATTATTGTTTCACAAGGTGGTGAGAATGATATCGCAGTGACCCTTACAAAGCCTGATACTTTTGAAATTACAATAGATAGTTCACTCCTGGATAAAGATATTAAACTTTCAACAATATCTAGATACAACAATACAGGAAGTAGAGGTTTTCAGTTGTCCGCAGCGGATGCCATGGCGATTGCCATATCAAATGTGGTCACAGAAGGTGTTACATATACAGAAAATGGAGATGGGTATGTGACAACAATTACAATTGATGGTACGAATGAAAACCTTCCTGATACAGTTTACATAATATCCACAACAGACTCGTCCTGGCGTGATGGTCCAATTGAATTCGATGGTTCTACCTCAGTTACATCAACACCGGTTAATTTCAAGGTGAACAGTTATACTTTTGGACAGTCAAGTGCCGAGGCAACAAGCTCTGGGCTTGCAACAAAGGTCTGGATACTCAACGGGACTCTTTTACAGGATGACGCGTTCAGTGTGAACTTTGTCAACAGGATAGATATTGGGGATTCAACACAAAATCTTACAAAGACTAATTAAGAATGTGTGATGAATGTAAAAATGTTGAGAAGTGTCCCCACTGTGGACAGGAGTATATGAAGATCATGATGAAGTATCACGTATCAATTTGCGTAAAGAAGGCCACCCATCCCGTTCATGATCTTTAGGATGTTGTAATTGACAGCATATATAGTCTTGTCGATTGCCTCTGTACAGTGAACCTTGAAATTGTCTATGCGACTAAAGTTGAGTGTCCCCGTGGGTTGAAGTTTTGGAATGCTTAGACAAAAAGAGTGGATGAATGTGTTTTCTGAGTTTGCAGAGGCGTAATCTGTATGATAATAACTAGGAATACTTGTGTAGTTTGGCACTGATATTTCATGGTCGGTCACGTCAACCCCATTTACTTCTATCTTTATTTGGTTTGTTCTGGACACAAGACTATTCGTAGTTGCGTTACTGCTTGCGATAAACTTGACTGGGTGATTGAAACTGAGTTCCTGTATCTTCTCACCTGAAGGAGTGGAGGACTGAACCTGGTATATAAGCATATCACACCCCTGTGAGAGTTTTGTACGTTCATCATTATCGAGACAAGTAAAAAACGCGTGAGCCTTCATTTGGTAACTGGCGTTTAAAGACGATGACCATCTTATCCTGACTTCGACATCATGGTATTGGAGAGCAACAAGGGGTAAAGATGATTGCCAGTTTTCACAAAAGAAAAATCTGAGTGGATAAAAAAAAGATTGAGACCCAAGCCCCCCATGCATACTGGCTGGGAAACTCTTTGCGTATGTCTGAGCAAACATATCAATTGCAATTTCTTCAGAGAAGGTGACATCCTGCTTGTCAATAACCTGACCACCAATGAGAAGCTCACAATAATCTATAACATCAGACCAATTTGATATAAGTTGATTTGTTCCATTGAGGGTAGCAGTCAGATAAACGTATCCAAGCATGTCACCTATACGTTCGAATCGGATTGTAGAGAGCCCCCCTGGTTTAGGGGATCCATAGATAACCTGGGTTTTTTTGAATGTTGAAAAAGGAGTGTGCCTCTTGTACACCGATTGAAAAAAAGAAATCTGTGGGTTTCCTGATAGAAAAACATCCTGTGCACCCACTGAAACAAGTTGAACAATTCCAGAAGACATATTATTATAACTAAAGTTTATTTTGTTCTTTTATAAATTCAGATGATAAGAGATCCTTAGTGGGAAAAACACACTTGTCTTGGTCACACTGAACCCTGACAAGTTTACAATTTTTGGGTAGGATCATCTTGTTTTCAATGACCGTTGGTTTGCATACGAATACATATGGGGGGACGGCAAACATTTTTATGTTCTAGGGTAAAATCTTTAACACTTCTTCGATCGAGGGATGTCTTTGAATGTCATCATTGCCCAGTATCACCCTCTCCATGTATTCGAGTTGTCCAGGGTATCCTTCCATGTTGTTTACGAGGTACTCAAGTCCACAATCTATCCGATTGGGGAGGTCGCACTGCTCGGGGTCGCCTGAGATCACCATCCACGAATCGTTCCCTATGCGGGTCATTACCATCCTGAGCTGTTGGGGGGTTGCATTCTGCATCTCGTCTGCCATTATATAAGAATTGTCAAAAGTTCTCCCCCTCATGTAGGCCAGGGGACACACCTCGATGACCTGATTCTGAATCATCTGTTGGAGTTTAAAATGTGTGAAATAGTCTTCCAGTATGTCGTACATGGGACGCGTCCATGGACCCATCTTGTCGTTTATGTCACCTGGTAGGTGACCGAGTTCCTCCCCAGCGGTGACATTGGGTCGGGTCAGAATAAGTTTTTTGATTTCACCTGATTTGAGCTTCTCCGCTGCGACTTGACACGGGAAGAGGGTCTTTCCAGAACCAGCAGGACCTGTAGCAACCACAATAGGTTTCTCTCCACGTAGGGCTTTCAGGTACTTCATCTGGTTCAGGGTTCTTGGACGGATCGTCATATAGTATCAAAGGGTATTTTATTTCGTTTATCCTCTGCATAGTGGGTGAATCTGGTATAGAATTAGATCTTCTCATATAGTATACTACTATGTGGCAGTCAAAAAATTATATAGAGAATAAGATATCGAAACACGTAAATATGTCAGCCCTGTCCTACCACAAGGCGATGGTTCTACGCTCCAAGCTCAAGACTAGTGTCCGCGAAGCGAGGAGTACCTGTGTACAGTTTCCCAAGTCTCAGAGTTGCAGGGTTGCTTGGGATCACGTGGAGGAACTCTGTGCCACACTGAGTGATTGTGAGTTGAAGTATCGTGTAGAACTCAAACACGAACAGGAAATAGAGGTGTTACCGTGGGAAGATGAGTCAAAATTTTATGATATATAACTTCAGACTATGGATCCAAAGATTGCTCAGGACATTGCAAAGTATCTTCCCAACCGGGATGTGGTGATTTGTCAGTGTGTTTGCAAGGATTGGAAAAGGTTGTTTAGAGATTGCGAAGTTCAGAATAACAAAAAGATGTGTGGGTGGCCCCCCAGACCAGCCTGGTTGTCCAAAAGGATTTCACCCTACCTAGACTTAAGGATTTACCACAATTATTGAAAAAACGAAGCATGTGCGGAATCATTTGTGCTTACAAGGCCAAGCTCCCCCCAGGGAGGTACATGTCACACAGGGGACCTGATGACCCTCATAACGAACACTCGAATGATAATGTCGCTATGAGGTTCTCTCGTTTGGAGATTAACGGTGGGAAGGGTGCCAAGCAACCCTTCGTAGATGGAAATCACATCTTTGTGTGTAATGGTGAGATTTACAACTACAAGGAACTAGACACCACTGAGACATCGGATTGCCGTGCCCTTTTCAAGACTCTGAAGAATAACAACCCCCTCAATGTTGTCAAGGCGGTGGCTCACACGGAGTTTGCTTTTTGTTATTGGAATGGTTTCGAACTGTGGGCTGCCCGTGATCCAGTGGGAGTGCGCCCCATGTTCTACACACGTGTAACCGAGACGGGTGGTATCCTGTTTTCGAGCGAGGCCAAGGCTCTGGCCCCGCGCAAGGCTAGGATCTTCCCCCCTGGACACATCTATTGCTCTGCCACGGATAGTTTTACATGTTACGCACCCCTCATGTGGGCGCCCCGACCCACCCTCGAGTACACCAAATCCCAGTTAGATCTCAAGAATGCCCTCATCGACGCGGTTGTTGACAGGGTTCAGGTTACCGAACGCCCCGTGGCCTTCTTGCTCTCTGGGGGTCTCGATAGCAGTTTGGTAGCCTCAATTGCGTGTACACATGCATCTGTACTCCAGGATGTCTATACTTTCACAATTGGAAAGGCAGATAGCCCAGACGTCCAGGCGGCCCAAATGGTCTCTCAATATCTCGAAACCCTGTGTACACAGCAGGGTAAGAAGTATATCCACACCCACATAGAGTTTGATTTTGAGTTGGGTTTCAATCTCATACCTAAGATTATCTACGATATCGAGAGTTATGATACCACCACCATACGTGCCAGTGTACCCATGTGGCTCCTGTGTGACTACATATCGAAGCACACTCCCTGCAAGGTGGTCCTGTCGGGTGAGGGCGCCGATGAACTCCTGGCGGGCTACAAGTATTTTCAGGGGGCGAGTAGCGCCAGTGACCTCTTCTACGAGTGTGTCAGGAGGGTTCAGAAACTTCACCAATTTGATGTGCTGAGGGCTGACAGGTGCACAGCCTCCCACGGACTCGAGGTGAGGGTGCCCTTCTTGGACAAGAGGGTGGTGGATGCCTGTATGGCTGTACACCCCCTGCACAAGATGGTGACCATAGAAAAGATGGAAAAGAGTGTACTCCGTGAGGCTTTCCAGGGGTATCTACCCGATCAGATCCTGTGGAGGGCCAAGGATGCGTTTAGTGACGCTGTGGGGTACGATTGGGTATCCTATGTGAAACAGCGGTGTGAACAAGATCTCCCACACTATGACCGTGGATACAAACACTGCAAACCCCTCACAAACGAGGAGGCATTCTACAGACGAACTTTCCAGACCTATTTTGGAAAGAGGAACGATGGACTCATCACGGAGATTTGGAGGCCACTGTGGTCCCAAGTGACAGACCCAAGTGCGAGGCAGTTAAAGTTTTAGAATACTATTTGTTCACCAATGGACACAATCATCAAAACTTTCGATCCCATGAATCCCGAACATGTGGGGTGGCTCAAGTCACTCCATGAGGCTGCGACACAACTGTCAGATGGAAAGAGTGTGAAGGAGGTCATGAACAAGCATCCGTGGGGTAACACGTGTAAGCCCAAACTTGTTGATGTCCCCGAGATTCATATGATGCTTGCAGCCAAGTATGTGGGGGCGATATTTGAAAAACGTGCTTTTCTTTTCTAAATAGAATATAAAAAATGCATTGGATTATGTTAGTATTTTTGCTGTTCCTTGTGTTCTCCATACCAGTCTCCAAGGAGAAGTACTACACCGTGCCTGGGAGACAGTATGCGATGGCACCACAACATGATGTTGAATATCAGATTCAGAATCCACCCCGGGGTAGGGTCCATGATGTCTTTAAGTATGTGTCACCCAGTGAATGGTAAAAAACGTGTCCCAACGCCTGTCAAGATTTTGTAGAAGCATAGTAAAATGGATATCCGTGCGAAGTATGTGGATGTTCTCCAGGATACATGTGGTGGTTCGCTGAGTGAAAACTGTTTGAAGAATATCGAAAAGTCTGGATACAACTGGGCTATTCACGTGTCGAGGTTGAGGGGTATCACCCCAAGCTGGGATAATCGCACCTTTAGGGAAAAATATAAACAAAAAATGGTTTCTCTGATTTTTACACTCAAGAAAAATTCTGAAACTTTCTTGATTGAAAGAATTAAGGACGGAACCATCAAGGGTAGGGAAGTTGCCTGGCTTGCCCCCGATGAGCTCTGGCCCGGGGGGCCTTGGGATACCCTTGCACGTGAGAGGCGGGAGAAGGAACTCAAGATGGATCTCATCCACGGCCGTCTCAATGAGGATTTCACTGGTATGTTCCCCTGTGTCAAGTGTAAATCCAAACGCACCACACACTACCAACTTCAGACGCGGTCGGCCGATGAACCTATGACAACTTTTGTCACTTGTTTGGATTGTGACAAGAGGTGGAAATTCTGTTAAAAACGAGGGTCTCTTGTTGTACAGAAATGACTCTCATCGATGTTTCTATGGACGATGGTCGCATTATGCTTGCCAGGATTGTGGACTCATACGACGAGGGGTTCTACAATGTAAAGTTTCTAAACCCTACCCGAAACATGGATTATTTTAGGTTTGACAAGAAAGTCACACGGATACAAAAAGAATGTGTTAGTGGTTTCTATGAGTCAGATGATGTCACCGTGGCTGGCTATGCCGAAGAGATTGATGAACTCTACTCAAAGATAGACTCCGACGAGGGATCGGTCGCAAGCGACCGGGACTCCGACACCGACTCCAACGACGACGACGATTAAAATATTTACAAAATATAAATGAAACTTATCTGGGCAATTTTATTGTTCCTTGTTGTTCTTTATTTTATAAAACTTAGAAACCCATGTGGAAATCTTGTCTGTAACTGTGCTAAGTAAAATCGCACCATAATGTAAAAGATGGAGGTTTGTTCTGTGTGTATGGACAGCACACCCAACTGCAAGTTGGTGTGTGGTCATGAGTTTTGTTCTGTGTGTGTCAAGGAGTGGTACCACAAGTGCGGAGGACCAACATGTCCCATGTGCAGACAGTCTCTGTATTTCAAGGGGATGTATAAAGTTACCCCCCAGTGGGATGAAGAAAAATATGAAAATCAAATACAGGGGGTTTATTCTGAAATGTTTGATGCGATATGTGATGAGATGGATGAGTTTGATTTTGATTTCGATGAGGATGACATAGTCTCCCCGGGTGAGCTTGTGTTGGAAGGACTCATCGAAATGGAGAAAAACCTAAAAAAGTTTCTGAATTGCGATGAATATTGGGATCCCGAGGCTCTACTTGAGGTTGTGAGCGACCCCTTCTGTGAACCCTCTTTTCATAAAGACCACTACGCCTACGAAAACCCCCCACAGAAAATAAAAGGTATGTTCCATAAAAATGGGACACTGAGAACAAGTCCTGTGCGGGGGAGTTGTCCCTGTGGGATAAGGACCAGGGGTCGACTGGATACTTTGGATACAATAGTGTATCTGCTCAATTTATGTCTGATATAATCTCATCAACCCCCATGTCATGTATATAATCAACCATGTCCAATGGGACTGTCCAAGCAAACACCTTGATATTCAATGAATGATAATGTTCAATAGTTTTGGGTGTAATGTTCCTCCAGTGGAGAGAAACAAAGTCAATCCCTTCAACAATAGGCCAGGACAAAAAACCATTGTGGATGTATCCCACCTTGTATGTGTCATCCTTCAACTTCACAAGTTCTTCGACACATTCTTTGTTAAAAGAACAAAGAAACCAATCGTGCTCTTCGGCCATGTAGGACGTCTCCTCGACAACATCGCGAGCCATCTGGACACCCTCCTTCTTGAATGTTTTAATGTCAATAACCATCTTACAATGTTTTATACGGGGCATGGACACATATCGATCTGAACACAACTTGTCTCTGTCTTCAAAGTCATGTGTCACCACAATATCACCTTGTGTGTTGCGATGAACATCACATTCTATACCCCTGATGTTTTGTCTCTTCATTACATACGGAAAGAACTGAACCTTGTTCTCAAATCGTATGAGCCCCCTGTGTGCAATCATATACCTTTTAAAAACCTGTATAAAAAATATTTAAGTCATTTTTTACACAATGATAAATGAACATCTTCTTCTTGTCGTGGGACACTTCCAAGTGTGCTGAGTTGTATTGTGACCAACATGTGAACAAGATTCTTCTTGAGATTGTTCAGATGTTGTATACCGCTTGGCATGTCTGTGGAAATCCAGATGTGTTACTCCAGGCTCCCCCACGCAAAGACGGAACACCCGGGTACAAATCCGTTTCCAATCGCAACCACGCTATGGTCATGTGGGTTCGTTCCCACATCAACAACTACAACTGGACTGCTCGTCTGGGAATGTCTCTGGCCATAGAGTTTAACAAAAGATTCAAAAAGATTCATAGTTGTTCTCCACATATCATGTGGTTGTCTATGAATGTCCCTCCCCGTCTGGTGGAAACAAGGAATCCCACTGCACACTACTCCCTCACTGGGTTTCCCGTGTGGGTCACACCAGTTCCACAATGTATGCCAGAACATTACAGAGACACTGATCTTATACAGGCAAACTACAACTATTACAGGGGAGACAAACTCAGTTTTGCACGTTGGAAACACACTTAAATAATTGACACCTTGTATGTACAAATGGCACCGTACGACCCCCCTGTCCACACACACTACACCGAACTCGATGTGTCCAAGTACGATGAAGATTTCATGTGGTTCTGTGTAGGCAAGAAGGGCAAACACTTTTACGATATCACCACCTGGCTCAATCTCAAGTACTTATGGTTTGACCACAAACGAATGGTGGTTGAACTGTGGGGACCCTGGGAGTCACTCTCCAGTGGGGACGCCCGAAACAAACTCGCCGATGTCATTGAAAAGTACAACGAGATATATATCAAACCACATGAAGATACACCTCAGAGTCAGTCAGGTCTGTCGGCTGATCCCCAACAGACAACACAAAGTTCCATCCCCGTTTCTGCTTGAGTTCCCTTTTGAGACAACTCTTCTGTGACGGTGTGCGAAAATATATCGCAGTATAAAAAATACCAAGTTCTCGTAATTCAAAAAAAGTCATCTGTCTCACCTCAAACGTGTCTGGTCGCGCTGTTATTATTATAATCTTGTATCCCAACTGTCTGCACGAATCCAAAAGTTTTTTTATGTGGGGTATCACTTTACCAGTCTTCTGATTTATGAGGGTGTCGTCTATGTCAAACATAACACAATCTTTTTGAGTGGGTTGCCCCCTTCTCAAAAGATGATTTACAACTTCTTCCATTTTATATACTTTAACAAAAAACATGTCTAGAGTTTAACTATGTTTTCAGTGACCACAGGGAAAAGGGATGTCTACCTACCATGGCGAGTGGTGCTACCAGGATTTGTCCTTGTGGGACAAGGACCAGGACCTGTCCCTCTACAAGATTAACATGTGCAAACAGGTGGAACATGTGTTGGACATTGAGCCCAGTGGGTACACAGTGTCCGAGTTGGAGCGCATCGTTGATAAGATTCAAGAGATTGAGATGTATTGTGATTCCGTCATGAACCGTGAGGAGGTCTACACGGGTAACAGTCAGGATCCCCGTTCCGAGGAAATGTACATATTCAAGGATATGTTTGATTGGAACTATATTTCTGCAGAACAGATGGATGATCTGTTGGACTATCATGGTGAACTCCAAGAACTCCTCGAAAATTAAAAAAAGTCCCATCTACAAAAAACTTGTTCCACGTACATCTATGTACAGGGGGAACACAGGAAAAAGATATGAACCCCCTCAATGAAGATGTCATGTGGTACATCTACAAGACCTACTGGGGGGTTCATGTCATGAAAGAACTCATACAGACACAGACTTTTCTGTGGAGGGAACCCAGTGAAAACCTCAAGAATCTCTGTTGCAAAGACCCTGGGAGTATCCAGTTTGGGTGCAATGACCTGTGGGAAATGATCGACGATGAATATTCCATCCCACTGGATGAGTGTCTCCATGGGGAGTGTGCAAACTGTCAGACATATGGCTGGCCCTGTGCAAACATGGCAACATATGGCTTCAAAAATCAAGACTTGGAGGGACTGTGGAGTTTTCATGTGTGAAAACATGTTAAGTTGTGTCAGGACACAGGTAAAGATGATCCAAAACGAGATTCTCGTGCGACGCGCCCTCCGTGACCTCCCCGTGGAGATTCAACATCTTGTGGTGAGACATCTCAAGGAACCCCCTGGTGCACCCATCAAGTCCAAGCGTCTCCAGGGGTTCATGAAAAGGTGGACCGACCCCAATCGCCCCCGGATTATGCCTCGGGCGCTGATTTTCTGAAAAAAATCCTCTTCTACAAAAAACTTGTATCGGACACATATAAGTTTTTTGTGAACATATGGAAAAGATGTCTCGTGTGGAGAAGATTCTCGGTGCCATGCGCAAGCCTGTGGACTATTCAAAGGTTTACAGGAAACTCAACTTTCACCCAATCAGAGTGTTTCCCCCACCCAAACAGTACACACAAAAGTTTTCATACACAGAAGAATTCGATAGGATCAAGGTTGTCCTACATGTGAACTCGAACGACCACGTCCGAGTAAAATTCACTCAACCGTTTGTCAATCTTCATGAAAAGTACTGGTCCAAGGGAAAACCCGCACCACTCAATGACCATCTCGTCAACCTTAAACACGCTGGGTACCCCGACACTGAACTTGAACGTGTCATGCGGGTTCATATGGATCGTGAACAGAAAAAACCTGAACTTAATGACTTTCTAATTAGGGTGTTTGGGAAGAGAAAATAGTTTTATCGTCACTTCTTCATGAAACTCATCATAATAAAAATCAAAAGTATGGCACCAAGTCCTAGTCCTACAGGCAAAAGAAAAGGTTTTATCAGATCCCAAAAAGTTTCACCACCAACTTCTATAGTCTTTGTGACTATGTCTACTGGAATCTCAAGGACTTCTTTGAGAAAGTCTGCAAAACCCTCACCCAAATCATCTCCCATATCCAATGTGGAAATAGTCCACAACACAGCAGTAAAAACACCTAGTCCGACAAAACGTTGCCCCCAAGTTGATGTGGGGTAATTGTCCGCCACAGTTTCGGTCATTTTTTTGTATCCATTTTTAACAACATCAAGCACTTTTCCATCTTTTAAACGTTGCCCGGCGCTTGTTGACATTCCCAAGGTTTCCGCCATATCATCATAAAATTCAGGTGTGTTAAACAGAGTATCAATTGAATCGTTATATTTTTTTAGTGCTGCAGCTTTATCAGCTTTGGGGACATCTGTATTTTTAAGAATCTCGGATAATTCAGTGCCAGCCGTTCTGACATTGAGTATTTGTCCTTCTCTTTTAATTTTTTTGAATACATCTTCTTCTAACATATTGTTTAAATTTTTGGATAGATTTTCAAAATCGGCTTTTGAGGTGCCGTTCACTATGTCGTCTGTATATGCTCTAAAGTCTGTCAAACTGAAATTACCATCCGTACCCGCAAATGCTTTTCTCAAAGAATCTGGACTATAATCTGCATCTGCTACGTCGGTGGCGACTTCAACTTTTCTAGCGTCAAACGAGGAAGAAATATTACCAGCTACTTCTGTAAAATTTTTCAAGTTGAAATTGTCTACATTAATATCTTTTATTTTGCCAATGAGTTCTTCAAATCCAGTATTGTCCATGCCCTCAAGATATTGTAAACTTGAACCCGACTCGCTGCTCACTTTTTTAAGCTTATCTACTAAGCCTTGGTTAACTTCGAGATCTGTAGCACCACTTAGCCATTTACCAAAACCTGGAATAAAGTCGTCTAACTGTTTTGCTAAACCGTCGGGTAAATCCACCCTCGACGCCGTCGTCATAATATATCTTTTACTTTATAAAAAATTTTGGTTTCTAACGACTTACTTGTGTCTATGTTTTTGTATCCATATTCATCATAAAATATCTCGTCATCATCATAGTCATCTGCAATTGGTCCAAAATCCACCTTGGGTTTTCCGTACAGGTGTTGTGCGATCTCGGTCCAGTTATAGATGTATATATGTTTGCCTGGACCAAAAGAATCCCTATTTAAAATATTAATATTTGTTTTCAAACGTTTGTCAGAAATCCTACCCGATCTTATACTCCTTGAAAGCGTGACACCTCCAAAGAACTCCCCAACCTTTTGTCCAAATGGCACCACACATTCACCCTTGCCTGTGTCAAATGACACACCCATATTACTACAATATTCCTGTGTAATCTTGCAAACCTCAACGCCATCCTCAACCGTGAAATGAAATGGTGGAACGTTGGTAATCCCCCTGACTTCTTTATCATGTCTTGAAACTGGAACCTCACAGAACCTTTTGAACAAACTATTGGATGTTCCACAACCCATTGTTCCGTCACTTAGTTTTTTCCATACGAGTTCCCTTGGATATATGTACTTCCACAACTTACCATACACGGGATTGTTTGCTGAATATTCCATGGGGTTCCCCTGGGAGTCGAATGAAGGTTTTGAGAATGGGTTGTCAGTACGTGTTGAGTCACATCCCCTCTCTGTAAAATAACACTTCTTGTCGGTGCTGTCCCAGGTGGTGAGATTGGGTGCGTATTTTTCATTTCCCATGTGATTACAGAGTTTTTTCATTGCGTATTCATGAGCCTTCTTGAATTGTTCTTCGGTGGGAACAGTTGTCATTTCTTAAAAATCAGAAACATTAAAATTATAAGTATTATAACCAGAAAAGATATACCCCATTTTATGTAACTTGCTTTTGCCTCTGGTGTTCCACCCATGTATCTAAACACGTCATCAAAGTTTGTTGGTTTTTGAATTTCAATCTCTTGTAAAGAATCTTGCCAGTTCTCTGGAATACCGTATTCACTTGTAAGATATTCATTTACATATTGCATGTACAATTCACCCCATTCGGAATATACAACGTTGCCATTTGCATCAACATCTAAAATCGAGACAGCAATTGGTAGTTCAACCTTTTCATCCAGATCCAAATCTTCGAACGCCTCTTTGTAAAGATTTCCATAATCTTCAAGATCTTTTTTACCCAATAATTGATTGAACCCAGCTTTGTCTATTATATCTAGAGTCAACATAGTGACAGCGAAAGCAATAGTAACTGCATTCCAAGCACCACTCGCAGATATGACAGACGACTTTGCCCCTGCAGACGCAGCTGGTTTGGCTGCGGCTGCGAAAGCAGCTTTTGTTCCAGTTGAAGCCTGTTTGACAGCAGCCTTTTGGGCTACAGCTTTAGCACCCTGTTTCGCACCTTGTTCAACTGCTTCCTCTGCACCCTTTTTTAACACTGTTTTACCACTAGCTTTTACAGCCCCATCACCTAAAAATCTTCCTACGAGATTGTATTCTATGAATTCAGATATGAAATAATCAAATAATAAATCACTTGCCATGTGTCCACTATTGATGAGACTTGCCTCCCCGGATGTGGCAACTCCATCACCAAATTCGAGAACCATTATTATTTTATATGTATAAAATAAATGGCATTATTACCTATATTAATAGCCGTGTTACTCATTGTGGGTATCATGGTGGGACTTTATTTTTTTGTGTTTTTGGGTCCTGAAAAGACGACCACCACCACCACCACCACCGGAGAAGATCCACCACCACCACCTGAACAAATGTTTTTTCCACTTGAAGTATCAGATGAAACAAAAGCTCATCTGAACTCCATATACGGAGGAGATGTAGTTAACGCCGCTATACAAAAAAATGAAACTGAGGGTGCTCCAAATTATTTAACATGTACAGGTATGTTTGATGCCTATAATGAAACATGTCAGAAAAACACTTCACTGGGATTTACTTGGCAATGGTTAAATGATATCAATTATACAGGTACACGTTGTCATGCTCTGGTGAATAAATACAATGTAAAAGTTTTACAAAATGGAAATGTTCGTGTAGATACAGATGTTGAACCAACTGAAACATCTTTTGGTGTACATGCCATGCCATTTAATGTCGACAGTGACACACTTGTACAAATCACCCCAGTCATGTTTGACGCACAGGGAACTCCTTATGCGGTGTCACAAACCGCACCTCTTGCAATTGATGACAAACAGAGAATAGGATGTGGTGATTTGGTGGATGCTATAAATTATAATGATCTCTAAAAAGATGTCCCTGACGGTGTCAAGTAATCCCACCCCCTAGGTAAAAGATGAACGATCAGGAGATTATCGAGCAGTACTTTCCCTGGCTCCATCTGGGGGAGAGGGATCCTGAG
>Ga0187217_1000273_pt1 | contig 21718 bp, 30 predicted proteins | sample 15SPOviralmetaG_FD_130165 | JGI IMG/M metagenome (GOLD analysis project Ga0187217, IMG submission 130165) | Marine viral communities from the oligotrophic San Pedro Time Series (SPOT) site, San Pedro Channel, CA, USA - 15 SPOT_SRF_2010-09-15... | ecosystem: Environmental > Aquatic > Marine >... | reverse complement strand
TGTGTCCATGGTAGCGGGTTAGTGTTTACTGGTGCATCAAATATTGCATTCATACCTAGTGCTTTCAAACGTCTGTTAGCAATGTATTCTACATACTGATGTAGTAGTGTATCATTAAGACCAATCATACTACCGTCTTTAAACAAATAGTTTGCCCAGTCTTTTTCTTCTGCAACACATTCACGCCATAAGTCGTATACTTCTTCTTGACACTCTTTAGCAATCTCTGCCATCTCTGGATCGTCTTTGCCTTGCGCCCACAACTTTAATACGTGTGTGCTTAGTGCCAAGTGTTGTGCTTCGTCACGAGCAATTAATGAAATAATCTTTGCAGAGCCTTCCATTAGTTTTAGCTCGCCAAATGCAAACGTACATGCAAAACTTACATAGAAACGTAAACCTTCTAAGATGTTTACTGTTTGCATTGCAAGATAAAGTTTCTTCTTAACATCACGCATGTTGCCTTTGTTGCGATGTGTATACGCATCAGCGGCTTCTGTAAATGCATCGTAATGCTTAGTAACACTTTGTGCTCTAGCAATAATTTTTTCATCATCTAGAATAGTATCAAATACTTCACTTGGGTCAGCATATACATTCTTCATAATGTGTGTATAACTACGTGAGTGAATTGTTTCAAAGAAGTCCCAAGTAACAATACAACCTTCTAGTTCAGGAATACTTACATGTGGCAAAAATGCTAAACACGGTCCACGTCCTTGTACACTATCAAGCAGTGTTTGATACTTTAGGTTACTGGTAAAGATATGTTTTTGCTCTGGTCTAAAGTTAGTAAAGTCAGCTCTATCTTTTTGCAAACTTACTTCTTCAGGACGCCAAAAGTATCCTAGCATAGTTTGATTTAGTTTATCAAACACAGGGAACTTAAACACATCATAACGTTGTGTATTCTGATCAGCACCAAAGAACATATTCTGTTTGGTGAAATCTACTTTTTCTTTATTAAAAACTGTCTTAGCCATTTCTCTTACTTCCTTATCATCGCTCTTGTATTGTAACTTCTTTTAAGAGCTGTGTCAACTATTAAATTGCACATGCCTCACATTCGCCATCTTCATCTATTACACCTGCTTCTAAAGCTGGTAACTCTTCTTCAACAAATCCTTCACTAGGATCTTCCTTATAGTCATAAGTGTTTTGATAGTAACTTGTCTTCCAACCTAACTTGTAAGTTGTTAGTAAATCTTTAATCATTACACTCATTGGCACTTCATTGTTTTCGTAGTGTGTTGGATTGTAACTCCAGTTACCACTAATTGCTTGGTCAAAGAACTTTTGCATTACTGCTACTACATTAATATAACCTTCGTTGCTTGGCATATCCCATAACAACGTGTAGTGGTTCTTTAGAGTTTGATACTGTGGAACAATCTGCTTAAGAGGCCCTTTTTTGCTTTTCTTAACGGACAAGTAACCTCTAGGAGGTTCGATTCCGTTGGTAGCGTTCGACACAACGGAACTGCTCTCCGAAGGCATTTGTGCGGACAATGTGCTGTGCCTGAGCCCGTGTTCCCTAATCTGTACTCGTAAAGTATCCCAATCATAATGTAACTTATTCTCTACTACTGCATCAACATCCTTCTTATAAGTGTCAATAGGAAGAATGCCCTTGCTGTATTTAGTACGGTTGAAGTATTCACAAGCACCTCTTTCCTGTGCTAATTTGTTACTTGCTTTTAACAAGTAGTACTGGAACGCTTCTGTTAAATTGTGTACTAGTGTCCATGCTTCTTTGTCTTCGTACTTAACATGATTCTTAGCAAGATAGTGTGCTAGTCCAATGTAGCCTACCCCTAGTGAACGTCTTGCTTTTGTACTAACTTCTGCCGCTCTAATTGGATAGCGTTGATAGTCAATAATTTCTTCTAATGCTCTTACTGCTAGGTCACATAAGTCTTCTAGGTCATCTAGTTCTTTTAGTGTACCTACGTTGATAGCACTTAAAATACATAAAGCAATTTCGCCTTCTTCATCATCGATATGGTTAAGTGGCTTAGTTGGTAGTGTAATCTCTTGACACAAGTTACTCATGTAAACTTTATCTTCAAACGAACTATGTGTGTTACAGTGATCAACATTCATAATGTAGATACGTCCTGTTTCTGCACGTTCTTTGATCAACGCACTAAACAATTCCATAGCTGGGATCTTTTTCTTCTTGATACTTGTAGCACGTTCATACTTTTCATAAAGTTCATTAAACTCATCTGGATCACCAAAGTATGCTTCGTATAAACCAGGCACATCATGTGGCGAGAAAAGAGTTATATCGCCGCCGGCTAATAACCTTTCATACATAGTTTTGTTAAGCTGAATTGAATAGTCTAGTTTACGTACACGATTGTCCTCTGTACCTTTGTTGTTCTTTAGTACAAGGATGTCTTCAATCTCTTGATGCCAAAACGGGAAGTGTGTAGTTGCACTGCCGCCACGTACACCATTCTGTGTACAACAACGTACAGTTGCTTCGAACTTTTTAAGGAACGGAATTATTCCTGTGTGTGCAACCTCTCCTCCTCTAATCTTTGCGTTAACGCCTCGTATACGTCCAGCATTGATACCAATTCCTGCTCTCTGCGCGGTATATCGTCCGATAGACATATCACTAGCAAATATGGAGTCAAGAGTGTCGTCACTGTCAACGAGAACACAACTAGCAAATTGACGTATTGGAGTACGTACTCCTGCCATAACTGGCGTAGGTATGTTAACTTTAAATAATGATGTTGCATCATAATAACGTTTCACGTATTGTATACGTGTTTCCTTTGGATAGTTAGCAAACAATGTAGCCGCAATCATCATATACATGAACTGGGGAGTCTCAAATATTTGTCCTGAAGATCTATCCTGACACAAGTACTTGTCAACTACTTGACGCATGCCTGCATAGGTAAAGTTCTCATCACGCTTGTGCTTAATGTAAGCATCTAATGATGCAATTTCTTCTTCTGTATAAGAATCTAAAATGCCTGCGTCATATACTTTACGTTCAATGTTTGCTTTAATAATATCTATAAATGGTAGTGCAAGGAACTCTCCAAACACATCTTTGTATAACCCGTAAGTTAATAGTCTTGCCGCCGCATATTGATAATTTGGATTTTCTAATGAAATAAGATCATTTGCACTGCGTACCATAATCTCTTGAATCTCTGCTGTACTCATTCCATCATAAAATTGTAAGTTAGCATTCATTTCAATTTGGCTACTACTTACTCCAAAAATGCCTTCACATGCATGTTCCACTACTTTGTGTATCTTGTCAATGTTAATTGGTTCTTTACTACCGTTTCGTTTTACAATGTGAATGCCATTACTCATTTGCGTCTCCTGTTCTTTCATAATTCTTCTAATAATTTATTTTTGTTACGAGGTATTTATTGTTGCTCTTGTAAGTGATAGACTCTTTGCGAGTGAAGTGCATCTGGTAATTCCTCATGAGAAACGACTTCACCATTGTAGCCAACAACTGTGGATTTATCCACGACTAAAAGGTAATGCGTCTCTGATTGTTTTCTGTTTGTACTGATATGTATCTCGAATTCTGACCCAGCAAACCGATCGGTTAACTGTAGTGAATACGCCATACCTAGTACGGTTCCAAAGTCACAATAACAATTCTCTCTCAAAAGCTCCCACGGTCCTAGCCACGCTTTTTGATCCCACGGATCACACGTAATACTAGTCTTTGGTGCTTGCTTATAAAAGTCTATTACTTGCTCGAAAGGCTCGTCAGCGGTCTCTAAAGAGTCCCTGAACTCCTTCCAACTTGCAAGTTGTTCCTCATATTTTTTTGTAAACATTAAGTCCTTGACGTAATAGTAAAAGTTAAAGTTGGTAGTATAACTGTAGACTCGGACGTAGCGTTTTTCATTTCAATATACACTGTTGGTCCTGCTCCTGTTGTACTATTAACTACATTAACAAACTTTCCTCTAAATGTCAAGTTATTTCCGTCCCCTGATACGGAATTATCGTTACCTATGAACTCAAAATCATCTGTTACACTAATATTGTTGTTTTCTTTGTCAAGAAGAACATTAAGTGTACCATGACGAGCACCATTTACGTTGTCACTGTTATAGTGATACTGGAGTTCGTATGATTTAGATCTATCAGCTGGTAACCTAAAGGCAGTTGCCCAATTACCTGCTGTGTTTACTGGGGTAACTGAATGGACTGTAGTATTTGCAAATGTAGCAATGCCTTCAACTTCTGGTAGATATTCAACAGTGTCGCTATCCCAGTTATTGCCGCCTGTATCACTTACAGTAACGTAGTCCGCTCCGTAGGATAAATCTTCTGTACGCTGAAAGTAATCATTTAAAGTATGGTTACCTGCTGTTACAAATTTAATAACGGAAGTAGTTACGTTTGCACTCGTACCTCCATCATTACCTACGTCATAGTATTTGTTGTTAAGTGAAGTATTTCTAAATCCTTTGTCAACTACAAATGCTTGTGCAAAAATTTCTTTGAATGTGCTGTTTTCAATTAGTGTGTTGTTAGGACCGTATGCTTCACCTTGTCCTAATTTATCAGCAAGGTCAGTGGCATCAGTATAGTCTACTGCTGGCATGCCGTTACCTAAACGTACACCTATTAATAATGTTTTAAATGTAAAATCTCTAAACGAATTGTCTTCGATATCATAAGAACTGTTCACTCCATAACAGAAGCCTTCAATGTCACAGTTTTCAAATAAGTTATCTTTTGATCTAATAGAAGCACTAAAACTCTTAAGGTTAATAGCAATGCTGTTTGCTTGTACACCATCGCCGTCCCAATGTGCTTTAATTTTTAAGTTAGAAAAGCGACCGTATAAACTACTTTGTAAGTCAATCGCTGTGTTGTATATGTTAGTTGCGGCATTATGATATTGTAGTGTCATATCACTAATTTCTATATTAGTTGCTTGGTTAGCCGCTGTTAGTGCTGTAGTTGTATCATAGTTGCCTACTGTACTAGAACCGTTAATTGTAACAAATATTGGATTGTTAGTAGTTTGTTCGATAATTGTTTTGTCTTTGCCTGCACCTTTTAGTGTAGTGTAAGGCGGTATCTTAAGACTGTTATCAATTTTATACATACCAGGAGCAAGATGTAATACATATCTGTTCTCTGGAGATGATTTAGTGTTTAAAAAGATGTTATCAATTGCACGTTGTAATGCTGGAGTTTGAATAACACTTGTGTCATGCTCTGCTCCAAAGTTAGCAACGTATACATCATAGTCTAAACGCTTTTGTAATGAACTAGTAGTAGGTACTTTGGCAGTGGCTCCAGTTTGTATATAAGATACTCCGCTCTTATATTCGTAACTACTTGATATTTCAAAAATACTATCAGCGGCTGTAAGTATCTTAGTGTTTCCTACTTGTGGAGCACCTTCACTTACTGATCCGTTTCCTATGTAAAGTTCTTGGGAATCTACTGCCCAACCTATTTCACCTGACGCAAGTTGAGGGATATTACTAGTACCTTTTTTACCTCTTCTTACTTGTATTCTTGATATCTGTACAACAGCCACTTGCTATCTCCTACGCATTTATTATGTATTTATGCGAACTTCTCGTAATATGTGTAGACTCTATTGTACCATTCGTTACGCCACTCATCATACTCATGTGGCCATACATCAAACTGTTGATATGTTTCTCCTCCGAGCTCCATACCGTCATCTCCGCGGCTACACATAAAGATATGTCCTTCACGTATGTTAGTGCCGTAGATTTCGTTGTGTGCTTCTGCGTATGCTACTAGCTGTAAGAAGTAGTTTTGTACATACTCTAGCTTCTTGGGCTTATTAGTCTGTTTAAAGTCCATAATACACGGATTGCCTTTGTACTTGCCAACTAAGTCAGTAGTACCAGCATACATCTGTGGAACATATAGTGCAACTTCACTGCCCCATATTTCGTCTACATCAACCATTGCATTGTCACGTACTTGTGTAGCCATTGCGTGAGCTTTCTTAGCAAATGGATTGCTACCTGGAGTAGGCCATTCGCCAAACTCAATGTAGTCTTCTAAGTACTTGTGCATACGTGTTCCAACGCCTGCCGCTTCGGTTGTAATTTCTCTTGCTTTAGTTTCGCCAACACGTTTACGCCACGCAATAAGTCCTGACTTATCACTAGTAGCATCAAGTATAGTAGTAACACTAGCAACAGCGCCTCCGTCAGGCGTCATGTACTTTCTTTTACCGTCTACTTGTTTTCTGTTTATTGGCTGGTAATCAAACGTCTTTGTAATTAAGGACATTTACGGTTCCCTTGTCATAGTATGGATCGACTTCGCTATCTTCGTCATCAACTGCATCGACCAATTCTACTTCAGGAACGTTTGCTTTGATAATTCTTTCAACACCCATTTTGAGTGTCATCTTACTACCTGCGCAACCTGCACATGCTCCACTGAGCTCTAGTAGTAATTCACCGTCGTCATAACTCTTAAAATTAATGATTCCACCGTGCCTTGCAACAGCAGGTTTAATCTGAGAAGCAATAATTGATTCTATTTGTTCTACGATTTCTTCGTTTGTTCGAGACATAGTTTCTCCTTGTTAAGCATACATTATATGCTATTTTTACTTAGTTGTCAAGAGTTTATTGACCTTTAGACATGGCTCGTTTTGCCATTTGGGCTACTTTCTTGTTTCCCGTGTCTTGTTGCGGTGCAGAAGTATCTGCATCTGTATCAGTTTTGAGTGTTATACCGTCTTGGTTAAAGTTCTTAACCATAGACTTTACACGCTCATCACTGTCATAAGCCGCTTTGAACGTTCTGTAGTCGAACTGTTCGCGGTTACTATTGCGCATTAGTTTGTTAAGTGCATCAAAAGAAAACTCGCTTGCTTGCTTTTTCAAGTTTGCATCAGCGAGTCTGTTTCTAAGAATTAAAACTAATTTGGAAGCATCACTTGCTTCGTTTACTTTTTTTTTGAAAGAATAGTACCTAATTTTCTGCTTCTCTCTACGCTTTCACGTTTTGCACGACCTGCTTCTTCTTCGCCACCTACTGCGGCATCAGCGGCGCCCATGCCATCGTCATCTGCAGGTAGTTCAGCGTCAATAGCGCCAGCTTCTGCATCTACGGTTGGTTCCATTTCTGCTTCGCCTTCAGGTGCTACTTCGTCGCCCATTGGTTGCTCAGGCATTTCTTCGCCTGTCATTAGTCCAACACCTTGAGTTGTTGCTTCACGTGTTGCTTCTAATGCTGTATATAATGCTTCAAGAGCTGGTTTCACAATATTAACAAAAGCCTCTGACTGCTCTGAACCCATTTCATCACGAATTGAGTCTGCAAGTTCTAACATTGACTCTGTTTGCATTTCTGCTGTGTCTTCCATCCAACCTGTAATGCGGTTCACCATATCTTTTGCCGCCATTACTAATTCAGCTTGCTCTTCAGCACCTTCACTTACTTTTTTCTTCTTCTTGTCCTTAATAGCCTTTTTCATAGGTTCTTTTTTGTCGCCGTCTTTGTCCATGTCAAGGAAGTCTGGCTTAGCACCTTCACCTATGTTCTCACGCTCTGCAATTTCAGCATTCAATACATCAAGGAAGAGCTTTGATTTTTGATATGCTTCGCGCTGTACTGAGTTAAAACTTTCAGTAGTTTCAACGTTAAATAAATCTGTACGTAATTTGTTCTGAGCATTTTGTAACTGCTCTAATGTAAATGTTTCTAATGCAATACGCTTGCCGAATCTTTTGGCAAGACTCTCGTTAAGCGCCTTTGCTGTTACTGGTTTTGATATCTCTCTGATGTTCATTTTAATTCTCTTCCTGTGAACTGTTGTTATAGTTATTTATCATCGTTAATAGATATACTGGTCCAATCTTTCTTTTGCAGATTGTGTTCTACAGTATGCAATATCGTATCTGCACTGTGCTACATCGTATTTAATCGAGTCTTTTGTTACTTTCATCATGTGTCTATGAAACATTGCGTCATTAAAGTTCTTCATAACTTCATAATCTAGTTTCATAATCTCATTTGTATTGCTTTCTGGATCTGTAGCAAGTGTCTTTGCTAGTGCTACTGCACTTGTTTTACAGAACATTTTATCAATTTCTTTATTGTTTTTAGTATCAAATACTAAAAAGCCAAAGTTTGTTTCACGTATAATAATATGTTTAATACGTATACTCTTGCCTTTGACATAGGGAAACAGGCTCATATCAATATTGCTGTTAACCAAAGTTTCTAATTCTTTTACTAATTCAGGACTAAGTGTTTTAGAGTTCATTTACCATCACCAGAGTAGATCCATTGCGCTGTACTTTACTTACTAGACTTTTACGTATTAAGTTCTCAATTATGGCTTGTTCTCGTTCACTAAATGTTTCGATTGCTTTAATGCCTTCAAGCCGTTCTAATACTTCTGATTCTTCGTTAGTCTGAAAAATCACAAAGTCCTGTAATAGCTCGTTGAGTTTCATTTATTGTCCTTGCACCATGTTTTGTATAATTGGGTCAAGTTCTTTTGTCTTGTGTACAGTTTTAACTGGTTCGCCTGGTTTTGGCTTTGGATTGGTTAGTGTAACTTCATCGCCCTTGATGTCGTCCACTTCGAAGTCTGCAACTTTCTTGCCACCGTCTGTAGGCATAGTAATACTTTGCCCTCGCTTCAATACGGCCTTCTGTAATGCTTTTGCATTTTTAGCGGCTACTTTTTTAGCAAGTCCTTTGCCCACACCTTGTGCGCCTTTGACTGCCGCCGCTCCTACTTTCTGTGCTGCCTGTGCGCCTGCTTTGGCGCCGGCTTTCGCAATACCTGTAGCCGCTTTTGCCGCTACACCTGCTACTGCTCCGATTGCAGGGATGATTTCATCTAACTGTTCTTCATTTACTTTTTTGTTAAACTCGTTAAATCTCATCTTCTTCTCGCTGTTCTTTTTCTAGGTTTCAATTTAGATCTAGAATGTACATTCAATACACCTAAACGCTTACTAGTCTTTCTAGCTCTCTTGGTTCTGTTAGATTTGATGCTCATTACTGCACCTTTTCTACGCTTCGCCTTTTTAATGTTAATACTACTACCAACATTCTTAGGAGCAGTGCAAGTGCTAGGTTTGCTTACAATGCGTCCTCTACGTGTTCCGCTAGTACATCTATACTTACGAACAATTTTGTTTCCGCTACGTCCAGCAATTTGAACATAACCTTCTTCTAGGAACTCTAAGTCGATATCTTCGAGATCATCGTACTTCATTAACGTCCCCTTTTATTCAGTGCCGCTACTCTACGTGACGCTGGATTGACTCTCTTTGTTCTACGTGCCTTACGTGTCATCTTGCTACCAATACGTGCTTTCAATCGTTTCATAGCGAAACGCTTCTTCATGTCTGGTGCCGCAAAACATTGTTGTATCTTAGATACAATACGTCCATGGCGCTTGCCTCCGGAACAGCGATACTTACGTACAACTTTCTTTCCGCTCTTAGCCCATACACGCTTCTCGTCAAGGCTCGATGTCAACTCTCTTAATAACATATTGTATTTAGTTTTTTTGTAAAGTGTTATTGTGGAAACGACATTAGCAGTACAACAATAGTTGATAATAATCCTGCTACAATAGTTCCTGCGGCTCCAATGATAACTTTAGTCATCGATGCATTGCCGTCTTTAATGTCTTTGTGTACTTCTTGAATCTTTTCTTCGACCTTGTACAAACGGTCGTCTAAACTTTTATATCGAAGAGCGCATAGGTCAACGTGAGCTTCTAAGCTCTCTTTTTCTAATTCTGTTGTAGGTAGTTCAGACACATTGTTCTCCGTTATTGTGTATTAAGTAAACTCTGTCGTTAGCCTTAATTTTAGTCAACTAGTGAAAAAGATATATTCTTGTCTTTTCCCTTAGTTCTAAACAATGCCTTGTCTGTTGTTATAGTTTCGTCTAAGCCTATAATGATCGGTATAAGATCAAAATCTTTTGTAAGCATTGCTAAGTCTATTGCTCCTTCAAATTCTACTTCAAAGTCGAACGACCAAACGTTTTGCTTACCTATGTATTTATCACCAAATGAACTTTTCACTACGCTTAATTTGCCAAAACTTGGACTTTTGTCATAGTTTAAATTAACACGTAACCCTATTGTTTGTAATACGGTTTGGAAATTAGCCTCTTGCTTGTAAGCATACTTGTCATCATCCTGCCTGCGACTGCTGGTGTTTGTGATGTCTATTAATGTGTCGATACGAAACTTCATACTATTACTTATAGCCATAAAAAAAGGGTCCAGTAAAAACTGAACCCTTTTAGTGTGACGTCTGCCTTACGGCTGTAAATCACGTTCCTAAGGTAAAGGAATTATGTTGCGCTAAACGCATCCAAGTCACGAATAAGAACAACTTGAGCTGATAAATCAATACCGTCTACTGTTCCTAATGCTTGATGTCTACGAGTCAAAGATGCCGCATCACTGTGATGTCCATCGATGATTGCAAAGATTTTACCTGCTGTACCTGTTGATACATACATAAGTGGTGAAAACTCACGTACAATCGCTTCGATTGCTCCGCCGATTCCGTCTTTTGCCGCTAATGAAGCGCCAGCGTCGATTTCGATCGCTGTAATTTGTGATGTGCTGTACTGCTCACCATGGTCGTAGCCTGATCCTGCGCCTGCTACTGGGTTTGTTCTTGTAAATTCAGCCATTTTATTTCTCCTATAATTTATCTAATGACAACATTAAACGACGACTCTGTCGCTTTTTGTTATATGTATTTAGCCTTTTGAATAAAAATAGGTGAATATATGCTATTTTTTAAGTCTCTTGTGCAAGTTGCGTAGTTGTGTAATACCTGCGGGGCCTGCATCTACTATATCGTCTATCATGTCTATGATAGGTAGATATGCTTGTACAAAGGTACTAGGTACACCTTTTCCGTCTTGTGCTAGTTCAGTAAAGCGTCTTGCTTTAACAGCATTTTCTACGCCTACCAAGTAACCGTAAAGAGCAACTTGCCTGTCTTTGGACAAACGCTTAACACGTTCGCCTCTAATATTAGCCCATGCACCTTCGTCTAGGTGTTTCTCAACTAGTCCTTCTTCGTACATGTTCTTAATAAAATCCATTTACTTAACTAAGCCCTTTGCTTTACAGAACTTCATCATTTTTTCTAAGCCTGCTGAATTTTGAATGTCCTTCATAATCTTCATCTTAGTGTCTGGTGGCATCTGCATTTTAAGTATTTTCATAAGTGCAACTGCCATTGGGCGTTCAACACGTATTTGTTTGCCGTCATCAGTTTTTACTGTGCGGATTGGATTTTTAATGTCTGGATGATCTTCACTGTCTTCAATTTTCATTAATTGAACTTGCATTGCTTCTTGTTCGAAATCAGTTTCACTGTCTCCGCCCACGCTCATGTCAAAGTCTAAATCATCGCCTTCGTACATTTCATTGATTTTCATAGTATTCCCCTATTGTTATCTTTCAACTGCTCTGTTGTATTTACTAAAAGTTTTACGTGGCACAAGTTTTATGTCGCCTCCTGGATGTGCTAATACATATCCTTCGCCGCCATCAACTGAATCGTCTTTGTTTGACATACTCTGTTTTACAGGTGCCCCTGGTTGGTTGTCAAGTTGAAAAATTACATCGTCCTTGACTTGTTGTATCTTTGCAACTACTTCCCATAGTGCATTGAAACCTTGTTGGTTGTTTGTTATATACTCGGCAATACGCTTTTGTTTAACACCACTTATCTTATTGTTGTTGTTAACCCAATCCATAAAGTCACCGCCTAGGTTATCTAAGCCTGTGTCTACTTTGCTGTTCATATAAGCATAAAAGATCTTTGGTAAGTCTTTCATTTTTAATTCTGTTAGTGTGTTGATGTTTATTAAACTATCCATTGCCGCGGCATCTTTAGCAATAACTGCTTTAAGTTCTTTAACACTAGTATCGTCTATTTGTGGTGCTGACTGTGCTTGTACTGGTGGTACAACTAACACATCATTGCCTTCAAATATATCTGCATTAGACAAAGGACCTTCACTGCCTACACTATCAACTTCTCTGTGTATAACAATGCCTGTTTTACTTGCGCCAATTTGCTCTCCTAAGGAAGAGTCTGTTGTTACTTTGTATGTAACAATGTTAGGAGTAAACACATAATGTCCATCTTGTACTTTTGGTGTATCAAAGTATAGCATGTCTCCTTTAAAGAATCCTTTGTAGTCTTTAGGAGTTGCTTTTTCAAATGCTGTATATGCATTTTTCATCTTGCCAATCATTACGCCATAACCTTCTGGGTTCTTTGCAAAGCCCGGACGGTTCTTAAACATTGTTTCTAAGTCGTCTGCTGACTTTGCTTTGCCATCGTATCCTTTGGCACTAAATCCTGACTTGTCTGTGAATATAAAGTTACCATCAGTGTCGCGCCCAAATATGACTGCGGGACTTCCATCCCACTTAATGGTGACATCTTGGACACCGCTTTTTTCCATATTGATAAAACTTTGTAAAGCTCTGTTAGCACCTTTACTTCCTTCCCAAAAAACTATATCCTCAGCATGTTGTATGCGAGCTTCTGCTTCTAATAAAGGCTTTCTGTTTTTATTTGCAAATTCTCTAAGCCTCATAACGATTGTATCCCGATAGTTGTAGTATTCTATTCATTTGTTTGTCTGCTAAACCTTCTTTAGTTAGAAGTTCATCTGGAACACCAATATCTTTTACTGTTCCGTTTTTAGCAAAACTATCTTTAATCTTTTGTACTTTGTCAGCAGGGTAGTTTGCTTCAACTGCTGATAGCAACGATTCAAAACTGTTTAAGTCTTTACCACTAGTTAAGTTTAATGCTTTAGCAATACCGTTTTTATCTTTGATTGGCTCTTGTACTTTAGTATCAACATTCTTTTTAGTAAAGCCCTTGCCGTCTTTACGTTGTGCAGGTACACGCTTGACTCTTACAAGTCCATCTGACGGGCTCCATATCCAACGTTCTATTTCTACTGGACGGCCATCGTCAATTGTTTCTTCTGATGCTCTGCTATCATGGAAAGCGGCAATAGTAGCAATCATTAAATTACGGAATACACCTTTATACTTTGACTCTTTGTCACTTGGTGAGTGATAGTATGTTTTCATCCATTCAGGGTCACCTGGCATAAAGTCTATTTGTACATAACCTGTACGTGGTTTTGTTGTTTGCTTACTTTCATCGTAGCCTTCAATCTTAACTTTTGTCATTATGACTGAACTTTTAGCAATGTCTAATACTAACGGACATGCTTCTATCTTTTTAACTAGCTCTGGTATCTTATCTGCATCAACTTGTATAGCAACATCAATGTCACCACTAAACTCTTTTTTACCGACTGAACCAAGTACATTGTTTTGTAGATCTATTCCTAGATGCTTTTCCATTGTTGCAAGTGTAGGTTTGATTTCATCTATATGAATAGGTCCTACACCAGGCATTGATCCGCCTTCAAAAAGTTTATTTGTCATTCTTTTTGCTCTCAATAATTTTGTTTATTCCACGTTTGAACTTGCGTGGATCACCTGATCGTATACTATTTAAAAAACGTCTTTCTAATTCACCTGCGGTGTTTTCATCATATGTATTGCTAATTCTATTTAATAAGTTAATAGAACTTTCAATAATGTTATTTGCAGTTGTTTCAATTAAACGATCATTATCTTGGCTACGGCCCAAGTTGTTTAATTCGTCTAATATGCTTCTTGTACGTTTTTTCATTATAGATACTCCGTTATTGTATTTAGTGCATTTAAACTATAAATAGTATTGCAATTGGGGCAACACTTAAGAGGGATAATATGAACATTTCGAAACTATCTTTTCCTCAGCGAAGTTTATTGTTTGCAAAGCTGTCTAGTATAGCTTATAATGATAACATCAAAGAGGTAAAAAAGCAAGTAAAAACTTTAGGCTTTACAACCGTAGAGTTTTACAATAGAGAAGGCGCACAAGCATACCGTTTTATGAACAAAGACGATATAGTTATTGCATGCCGTGGAACACAACCTACTGAATTCAATGACATTAGTGCAGATTTAAAGGCATTTCCTGTTGTTGCTGAAACAATTAGTAGAGTACACAGAGGATTCAAAGCAGAAGTAGACGAACTTTGGCCTATGGTGTGCGAAGATATAGCACGTACAGTTAACGTTAAGAAGAAATTATGGATATGTGGACATAGTTTAGGAGCCGCAATGGCAACTATTATGGCTAACCGTTGTGAATGTGATACAACACTAAACAATCCAGAAGAATTATACACATATGGTTCACCAAGAGTAGGTTGGCCAACTTACGTAAAGAGTTTTGGCACTGTGCATCACAGATGGAAGAACAATAATGACGTTGTTACTACTGTTCCACCAAAATTCTTAGGATTTAGACACTGTGGCGAACTACATTACCTAAATGCATTTGGTAACTATAGAAAGCCTACAGGTTGGCAACTGGTTAAAGACAAACTACGTGGCATGTGGATGGGCATTAAAAAAGGTCAAATAGATAACTTTAGTGATCATTCAATGGACAATTACATTGCACACTTAGAAAATTACAGTTCAGGAAAAGAGAACGTACAAAGTTAATGTACTAACTAATAATATGAGCAATATAGTTACAATTCACGAAATGGAAGAAACATTCCTTAGTGTTGACTTGAGCTCATATGATACAATTACCTACGATGATGGTCTAGTATCTCAACTAGAACATCGACACAAGTTTCCAAATCATCGTTCAATATTTTTTATCTCGCCTGCGTTTATACAGCGAGGAGTAAACGACCTTGGGCAAGAGTGTATGACACTTGAACACGTAAAGATGTTAATAGACGAAGGGTTTGAAATTGGAGGTCACAGTTATAGTCATGCTAAACTAGGACAGTTCAAAAACTTAGTTGAAATAAGTACGTACATAATGCACGACACTAAACAATGTGCAAAATGGTTTGAAAACAATTTAGGGTTTCTTCCTAAGTCGTTTGCATTTCCTTACAATGATGACTGTAAAGGTGTGTACAAGGCTGTAGCAAAGAAGTATGGATTTAAAGAGCTGTTTGGCCTCGAGCGAAAACCAATTGAAACGCTTCTGCGTAACTAACACCACACTGTTTACCACGATAATTAGCCTGTAGCATCATACTATCAACTGACCTTGCATCAGGAAAGTCATACACTTCAGTTTCATAATAACCTAACAGTTCTGCTTTACGTCCTGCATAAGGCGTTACATCAATGTATACATTAGGAGTAAAGGCTCCATGTGTACCAAAGGCCCATTCTGTACTTGCTGGTATCTCACACATTAGTAATTTGGTTACACTGCTTTCAGGCTTTGGTCTACAAGCAACAGTTACGCACTCTGCTACCAGTCTATGGTCTTGGTGTACATCGCCAATAAAATGTGTGTACACTGTGTCAGGTTTTATGTTATTCAGTAGTTGTTCTACAGAATTACTTGTTTCTTGTCGTGTCATTATACAATCTGACTGATCTAATATTATTCCACTGACACCCATTGCTTTACAGTTCTTTTGAAATTGTGTACTTCTAGAATCTTCTACGTCTGCGCCTGGACGATTGCCTTTGCATAAACTTACTACTGTAACATCATCGCCGGCACCAAGGTGAGCCATTATTGTTCCTGCTGGACCAAATGATTCATCGTCTGGGTGTGCGAAGATAAACAGTACTTTCATATCATGTCCGTAATAATATCGTCTAATGAATACTTAGGTTCATATCCAAGACTGCGTATCTTATCAATGTTTGGTACACGATACATAATGTCTTCAAACTCTTTTGTAAATGCTTCTTCGTAAGGTACGTACTGTATCTTAGAACTACTACCTGATAGTTTAATTACTTGTTCAGCAAGTTGTTTCATGCTCACAGGATTGTCTGCACCAATATTATAAATTTCATTTGGTTTCTCACTTGCTTTTACAAGTGCTTCAACACAATCTTTAATGTGACAGAAACTTCTTACTTGTGAACCATCTCCATGTACTATAATATCTTTGCCTGCTTTAGCGGCTTCAATCATCTTTGGCAATACCATTCCGTAGTTAGGAAGTTGGCTAGGTCCTGTAATATTAAAGAAACGTACAATGGTGCTGTCAAACCTACTAGCACGTATCATGTGTTCGCTCATTAGTTTGCTTGTAGCATATGCCCAACGAGCTTTTGAACTTGACCCAATGCCTGGATTGTCTTCTTCTTTAAAGGTAGGACCTTCGCCGTAAATTTCACTTGTGGAACTATAGACAACAGGTATCTTTCCTATGTCGTCTAGTATAGGTATAATTTTGTTTGCCAATGCAACATTGTTAAACATTGTTTGCTTAGGTTGTTCATCGCCTAGTTGTACGCCAACTGAACTTGCAAGGTGGTACACTTGATGTTTGCGACTACATAGTTTCCTAAAGGCACGTTCTTCAATAGTGTTTAAGTCTGCTTCAACAAACTCAAATAAATTTTTATATTCATCAAACTCATCAAGATCAATTTTACTTGTAGCCAAGTTATCAACTACTGTAATTCTATTCCAACGAGTTTTTAGTAAGCGGTGCGTTAGCTCTTTACCTATGAAGCCGGCGCCGCCCAGTAGTAAAATGTTCATATATGTCTCCTAACGTAATCTCTTCAACTTCTATTTCTCTTAGCTCTATAAGTGCATTGACCACTTCGTCAATATGTGCAATGTAGTGCATTCTTTCTGGCTCTGTAGGCTGTGTTGCATTACCGTCAACACACCTTTTAATAAACATGTCATCATGCATGTCAACACCATATACACTAGGTATTCTATAGTTCATGTGTTTGACATCACTAAACTCTAGATATGTTTCCATTGCACGTTTAGCTATATTATAGCATCCTTGTGGTGTGCTGTCAAGATCAAATACGCCTTTTGAACTAGCATTTATAAACAATGCTGGCGGATATATTTCCATAGCATCTCTAGTGCCGTCTAGTATGATATCCATTATGCCTGTTGGATCATTTTTAATAGCAACAGTAGTTGACGGACAAGCAAGGTGATAAACTCTTTCAACATGTCCAACACTTGATATGTTACGTGACATCTTAATAACATTATAGCCTGCCTTTTCAAGACCTGCACACAAGTTCCTACCAATGAAGCCAGTGGCTCCTGTTACTACTATTCTTTCTCCCATGGTGCTCCGTCCCATCCTAATCTAATAAATCTTACGCCATTGCTTTGGACACCTTCAGTGACAACCTCTAAGAATGTTTTTCTATCCTCAGGGTCATATAAAGGTATGTCCAATGCTTCCATTAACTGATAGTCGTCGTCCACAAGGTGCCCGCGCCCACATACACTGTAACAACCGTTGTGCCCAGCATTACAAAAGAGTATACTTCCATAGTTCTCAGCCCATCCTTTCACGTTCATTTTTATTTGTTCATAAGATTTATATATTACAAATCCTGCTACTCCATAAACAATAACCTTCTTGCCTTGACTAGCAAGTCCGGCGGCTATGTTTACCATGTTAGGTTCTCCAATACCACAATTAATTACATTTGGTGCTAGAGGAAATCCCCACATATCACAATGCAGAAAGATAACGTCTGGGTTATCTGCTAGGAACTGATCTAATGTTGCTCTCATTTCAGCTCTCCTATTAATCCTGCAAGTTCGTCAATGTCTTGAATCTTTTTGTAGTGCCACTTCTTAATGTCGTCTGTGAAGCTCTGTACGCCGTTTCCTTTGACGGTATACATTACTGCTAAGTTAGGCTTGTCTTCGCTTAGATCGTCAAACGTATACTTTAGTGCAGACTTTGTATGTCCATTGCATCCTGTTCTATTCCAGCCGCCTTCGGTACACATATCTAACACTGGGTCGACATCAAGTACATCACTAGTATTACCTGTTACTTGTTTGTCATTGTAGTCTATTGTACACAATATATTCTTTATGTTGTTGTGTCCTATAAACTGCATTGCTTCTAGTGTGTTGCCCATTTGTAGTGTAGCATCTGTAATGTTTACCCAAACACGTTTGTCTGGGTTTGCTATAGCCATACCAATTGCAACACCAAGTGCATTGCCCATTGTTTCTTCGCCATAGTCTACAAAGTCTATTTCATCGTGCTTAACACCTACGCCAAGTTTCTCAATATCATCTAGCCAACCTAGGTCACGCCAAGTAAGATAATATGCTTGTGCGCCAAATGGTTTGCCAATAACAATAAGGTCGTCACGAGTAACAACGCCATCATTAAAAATATGATGTACATAGTCAAGCATACTTAACGCACTAGGTATGTGTGTTAGTTGCTGTTCGTATGAATATTCTAATAGTTCTCTGTGTATGCTCATTGGCTCTCCAACATGTCTGTAATTTCTTTTAATTCTAATTCAATCTTTTCAAATTTTTGTGAGTTGCGGCCTACTTTGTAGCCTGCAAGTATTCTATGATCAATCTCTAGTAGTTTGTGCATAAACTTCTTTTGGGTGTAGTAGGTATAGTCCGAATAGATATCTTCTGTGTAGCCTACTTCTGTTAATAGTTTACGATTCTTAAACCAACATGCATATAAGTGATTGCGAGTCTTGTCATCTTCTTTAACTATTTCACCTATAACTTTATAGTGTTCATTATATAATGGACAGCCACTACACTCAAAACTAAACAATAGGATATACTGTTTGGTATTGCGTTTGTATAGTTCTTCAGTGTGATCTATTATTTCGTTACGGGGTACAATCCAGTCAACACGTTTTTCTATTTCGTCATAGCCATCAAAGCCATTTGAAATATCATATGCAGTAATACTATAGATCCATTTGTAATTGGGGTATAACTTTTGCAAATGGTCTAACAGTTCTAAATTACTAATAATTATAGTGTTGTCTGGACTGTGAAACTTTTTAAGTAGTTCATGTGATTCTTTGTGATGCAAGTCATCTACTGTGTGGTTAGTAAGTGCAAAGCTCACAGGACAATGTTCAGGTATGCTTGTTCCTAGAGGTAGTCGACCTCCGTTCCAAGGTGAGCCCGGAAGTCCGTCATAGACTTTTAATTTTAAATTGTACTTGTCAACCAAGCGTCTGTTTCTTATTTCCCAGAGCTTGTATTGGCTTGCATATTTAAAGTATGGTACTTCAATAATCATTCAGTTTTTCTCTTGCCGCTGTACACAAATTTTCTAGTAACCAATAAGTGTAGTACATATAATTTAGCACTTCTTCTGTTAGTTCTTGTGGTTTACTGACTCTATAAAGCAAATCTTTCTTGCGTAGTTTGTAGTGTATGTAAGTATCTAAGAACTGTTTAGGTGTTTTAAGATGCCTAATATCATCGTTATGTTCTATAACAAAGAATATATCTGGATCATATGCATAGAACTTTTGTTTGCTTTTGTCGTATCTAATTGCATAGTTGTTAAAGTTGTTGAGCCATAATCCTTTCTTAAAGTTCTCTACAAAATAGTCTACAAGTCCATGTAGTACTTGCTTGTCAAATACTAGTTCGTCAAGTGTATCTGTACACGGACGTTCTACAATAAGAAACTCCTCTAATGGTGTGTACCAAGGTAGTGTTCTTTTGAGTGCTTCGTAGTAATGATCATATCCTATTTTGTTTTTTAGTTTGATGTACTTGTTGCCTGCTATAAAGTTCTTGTCGTAGTTAAAGAAGTTAGTCTCTGTTTCAGTAAAGCCTAACTTACGCATTTTAATCATGTGTTGTGGAGTTAGTTTTTGTTTGTAGTCGTACAAGTTAAACTGATACGGCTTATCCACATAGAAGTCATCACAGTCATCTACGTGTGTATGTACTAAGTCCAGCGATCGTATAAAAAAGTCTTTCTTGTCCTGAGTAATGTTCTTTGATTGGATTGCTTCTACGAATGCTTGTCTGTCATCAGGAACGATTTTTACTTGTTTATACATATTTTATTATAGCACATTTAAATGTCTCTGTCAAGTACACTGTTGATAGTATACTTTTCAGGATCTACTTTGAAGTCTGCGAACAGTTCCTTCTTTAGTTTAAGTTTAATAATATTTTTAATGTCTGTAACTTTATACTCGTTTTGTTTGTCAAGCAAACCATCTTCAACCAGTTTCCAATTTGTTTGATGCCAGCACCCATTGGTTTGCATTTGGTACCATTCAGTTGGTGTGTTAGCAAAGAACTTCCAATAGTCTGATGTTCGTTCTGTATGTACATAGTGTTTTATAATAAACTTAACTGTGCTGTCGTAATTGAAGTTTGCTTTGTCGTTGTGCTGTTGTATTGTACGTGTGCCTTGTATAACTTCTGCTAAACTTTCTATACCATTCATAGTAAAGTATAAGCCTGTTGACTCCATAGGTTCAATGAAACTGTTGCTTAGACCAATAGCAACAATCAAGTTGCTGTTGTGTTCAAAAGCACTTTTTATGTTGCGTCCTGATGTCATTTTTACTGTGCTAATATCATCTGCGTCAACTGCATGTCCAAAGTACTGCGTAAGGTATTCAACAAACTCTTGTTCAACAGGATAGTTTGTGCTGTGTACGTATCCAATACTGATTCTATCCTTTAAAGGTATGTGCCATATGTAACCACTGTCAGTTGCTTTCATAGTTGTATATGGTTTCTTTTGTTTATACAAGTCTGTATACTTGCCTCTATAAACTAGTGCTTGATTGTTTTGTATTTTGTCTGTAAAGTCTACAAATTCAAAGTCAGGCAAGTCCTTTACTACTGCTCTAGTAAATCCGCTGGTATCAACTATTATACTATCTGTTTGATCTTTGTAGTTAAAGAATTCTTCTAATACTGTCAAGCGATCAAATGTTTCAAATCGTTTGTCTAACACTTCTATAATTTTTACAATGTCAAAGTGTACTGCTTGTGTGTTGCTGAAGTCTGTAAGTATACTATCACTTAACATAAGGTCTCTGTTGATTGCACACTGCTCACTGTCAAATCCAAATGGATGTGTAAACGTTTGCCCCGGACGAACAAAGTCTTCAAAGCATATGCCTAGTTTGATTGTACCGTCAAGGTCACGTATTACTGAGCGTTCGTCTATGTCTATCTTTTTTAAGAAGTCTAGTACACCTGGAGTAGTTGCTTCACCTACACCAATTGGTTCTGATCCTGGGCGGTACCAAGTAATATGATTGGGTAGATACTTGTGTAGGTATGCTACTGTAAGATATGCGGCTGTACCTGTGCCTACTACAATTATTGGCTTCATGCTAGTTCCCTTTCTAGCATATTATAGAACCTATCATTCCTATTTGTTTTCTCGTGAATGCCTTGTGCTATGTGATAGTTTAGTATTCCATAAACTACAAACACTGGTTTATAATTTCCAAAGTACTCTGCAAACAAAGTAGGATGGTCTACTACATTAGTATAAAATAGTATTCGTGTTAGTGTGTCAATGAATGTACTGTAACCTGTCCAACTGTATACTCCTGTTGCATGATTTAGTTTTACATACAATGCCGGCGAGTTTGATTGCAATGGATCAAAACTTACATCATTTAAATCATTAAACTGTATGCTTAGGCTACTTGCTCGTAGGAAGTCTGCCTTGTGTTCTTTGTAGTACGTTCTTAGTTTGTCTGCAAGCTCAGGCTTACCAAAGTCTTCTAGTCTTTGTATACGCATGTCTAGATTGCTGTAGTCTACTGTTGGTACTTTTATTTGACGCAAAGTTTCTA
>Ga0187217_1000267_pt1 | contig 21814 bp, 17 predicted proteins | sample 15SPOviralmetaG_FD_130165 | JGI IMG/M metagenome (GOLD analysis project Ga0187217, IMG submission 130165) | Marine viral communities from the oligotrophic San Pedro Time Series (SPOT) site, San Pedro Channel, CA, USA - 15 SPOT_SRF_2010-09-15... | ecosystem: Environmental > Aquatic > Marine >... | reverse complement strand
TCAAAAACCCAACATATACAGGAATTACTCCTGAATTTTGGGGAAATATGGATATGCTATCAGGAGAAGATGAGTGGGTTTTTTGGGGAACTCCAAACTGTGGCAAAGGTCAGCCAAGCCAGATAGGACATACCGGACATCCTGCATCACCCGCTAGATTTAAAAATACACGAATTGGAGTACGAGGATGAAAATTTGGGAGGACTTGCAACAAGATATTGAAAAAAATATTCCATCTGGGATAGAATGCGAATTAAAAATGATGCATTCCAAAAGTGCCCTAACTAGGTTTGCCAATTCGCAAATTCATCAAAATGTTGATGAAGAATCTGCTGATATTTTTTTGACATTACATAATGACTCTAAAACTATAACTATCTCAACAAACTTAACCGCATTAAAAAATCCAAAGGATTTTGTTTCTAGAGCAATGGATTCACTAAATAATAGCCCAATAGATAAAGGATGGGCTGGTCTTCCAGAGTCTTCCGAGTCATTTAATGGTCTTTCTAACATTGATGAATCAACACCTGATGAAAGAGCCAATAAAGTTAATGACTTTGTTTCAGAAGGAAAAGAAATGAATGCAGCAGGATATTGTTCCAGTTATATAAATAATTATTTTGTTTGGAATACTAATGGTCTAAATTCATCTGATTCCTCCAGCAGTGCATTTATTGACGGGATTTTTAGAACTGAATCATCAGCTGGTTCTTCTCATAGGGGAGGAATATTATTATCAGATATAGAAGCTCAAAAAGCTGGTAGCGAAGCAGCAAAACTAGCTATTGATGGAGAAAATCCGGAGGATATTGAGCCAGGAAATTATGAAGTAATTCTTGGTCATGAAGCAGTAAGTACAATATTAGTTTTTCTTGGTGTTTACGGTTTTAATGCTAAAAGCAAAATTGATGGCATGAGTCCAATAAACATAGATGAAAAGCAGTTTGATGATCAAATAAATCTCGTCGACACACCAGAAGACGACGATTCAATAGGATTTAAAATAGATGCTTCTGGATCCAAGAAAAAGAATTTAGAAATTGTAAAAGATGGAGTTTCAAAAACATACTTTCATACCCGAAGAACCGCAAAAGAATTAAATACACAAAATACTTTCCATGAGCTATTTGGCTGGGGAGAAAATTTTGGGGGAATTGGGACAAATATAAAACTATTGGAAGGAAATGTTCCCCAGGAAGAAATGATTAAAAGTGTTAAAAGAGGTATATACATAAATGAGTTTTGGTATTGCAGAGTTTTAGATCCAATTACCCAAGTTGTAACTGGCCTCAATCGAAATGGTTCTTTTTTAATTGAAAATGGAAAAATCATAAAACCAGTTGGGAGATTACGATTTACGCAAAGCTTTATGGCTTCACTTGCTCCAGGAAATATTCTATCTGTTGGAGATAAGTCGAGATATGCAGATTCAGAATTTGGAGAGGGAATGTTAAAAGTTCCAGCTCTGCATTTAAAGGAATTTAATTTTACAGGTGGGGTTTCTGGATAATAAATCATATTTTGATGGCGATAAACCATTAATTATTCCTCACCGAGGAGGCTCAAATTTAGTACCAGAGAACACACTTCATGGTTTAGATTTAGCAATTACAGAAGGTTTTTCACACTTTGAAACTGATTTGAGAATGTCTAAAGATGGAGAGATATTTCTTCATCATGATGAAACTTTTGATAGAACGACAAATGTTACTGGAAAAGTTCAAGATTTCAATTGGAGTGAAATTTCAAAAATTAATGCTGGCTATAAATTCTATGAAAAAACTAATCAAAAAGGTAAAAAAACAAAGTTTGTAAAATTAGTTGATGCATTAATGATGAATCAAGAGTTGAAATTCAATCTAGATCTAAAGCAAACAGGCATGGCAAAAAAAGTTGTAGAAATTATAAATTCACTAAACGCAAAGGAAAGAGTTTTAGTTTCATCCTTTAGTCCAAAAAGATTAGATGAGTTCTTGAGGGAAAGTAAGGGAAACATACTTACTTCTGGAACTTTTAGAGAGAACGCTATTGCGCGATTTCTTCCTCTCCAAAAAAGAAACTTCAATGTTCAAGCGTTACAGGCCCCTTTTAGGTGGAAAGGAATACAAGTTCATTCCAAAAAGCTTGTTGAATTTTGTAAAATAAATAATCTTCAGCTACACATATGGACAGTAAATTCTATTGAAAACCTTAAAATCTGTTTAGAAATTGGATGTGACGGTGTTATAACTGATGAACCAATTTTGTTTCGTGATTACTTAAAACAGTCTAAGTATTGTTAAATAGTATTTTGTTTAATAAAATTTTCAGCTTCTATGAAAATATGTTTTTTCCTTGATGGTTCAAGCCTGTCAAGAGATCTTACTAGCAAAGCTAACCTGGGATTGTTTTCATAAAATTTTCTGTTTTTTTCCGTAAATTTCCAATATAAACCATCTAGGGTGTCACACCAGTCACCTCTTTTATAGTTACTCATTTTTAAAATATAATTTGAACCACATGTGTAAGGTTTTGTTGACATCATTCCGCCGTCAGCATAGGTGGCCATACCAAATACATTTGGTACCATTACCCAATCTGAGGAGTCTATATACATTTCCATAAACCATTTGTATATTTCTCTTGGATCTATTCCACATAAATTCATAATATTACTGATGACCATAAGACGTGGAATATGATGTATGTAACCATCTTTAAGGGTTGTTTTAATACAATCATCAAGTGGGTCAATGCCAGTAGTTCCGTCATACCAAGATTGAGTTAATTTCTTTGTATGTTTCCAATAATTACTATTAAGTTGCACCTCGCCCTCTTCATGATATATTCCTCTTATAAATTCCCTCCAGCCAATTATTTGTCTTACAAAACCTTCTACAGAGTTCATGGGGATATTGTTTTTTTCAGCAAATTGTAAAGTTTTATCTATCACTTTATCAGGAGTTAAAAGACCTATATTCAAAAAAGGACTTATGCAACTATGAAAAAGAAAATTCTTGTTTTCAAGCATTGCATCTTCATAAATACCAAAGTTTTCAAAACGAACTTTAAGAAAATTCTCAAGTTGCTTTTGTGCCCCCATTCTGTCAACAGGAAACCATATATCATCTAGATTTCCAGGGTGATCATCAAAGTTAATATTTATGAGATTTTTAACTTCACTACTATATTTCGATTCTTTAAAGGAAATCATTTCAGGAGGGATCACATTTTTGGGTATTTTCTTTCTATTCTCCTCATCAAAAGACCACTTTCCACCAATCGGTTTATTATTTTCATCCATTAAGATATTCATATTTTTTCTTGCTTTTTGATAAAAAGAAGACATTCTGTAAACCTTTTTACCTCTTGCCATAGACACAAAGTCATTTCTTTTAAATAAAAACATTGGCGACTTAATAATGTTTACTTCCACACCCACTTCAGTCAATACTTTGAGGAATTGGTTTTCAAAACCCTTGTCTTCAATTTCAAAAATATTAATCTCTGATATTTTCTTATCTTTTAAAAATTTTATGAGAAAGTCAACGTAATTTTCATTTACTTTTCGATTTGATAATTCAAAATAATTTACTGAAATAGACTTATTTTTTAGCTCATCCCTATATTCGCGCATGGCTGTGAGAAAAAGGAAAAGTTTTAATTTATGGTGTTTGATGTATGTACAAAGTTCATAATCTTCAGCCATAAAAACTGCATTACATTTATTTTTTTTTAAAATTTTTGGATCAAATAATTGATTTCCAAGTATTACAAAAAATTTACTTTCCATCTTTACCAAGAATAGTTTACCATTGTAATGTAGAAGCTATAATTTTACTCAGTGTAGGGGGGGAAATGAATAAAGAAATATTAGACAGCGGTTTTATACCTAATGAAATATGTGAAAATCTTCCATCAGGTTTTGATGATATAGAAAAACTAGCAAGCGAACTTCCAAAAGTGCTTGCTAATGAACAGATTGTTCAAAGGGTAAAACAACTAGAGATAAATAAAGATATTAGCCAACTAACTTTGAGTGAGCTTGAAAGGGCGATGCTTTTATACTCTTACATTGCACATGCATATATGTGGGGAAAAAAAGAGGTTGAAAATATAATTCCAGCTCAACTTTCTATAACTTGGTTTGCTATCTCTGAAAAGCTAGAAAGACCTCCAATATTGTCTTATGCATCATACGCTTTAAATAACTGGAATATGCTTGATGAAACAAAACCTTTTGATTTAGAAAATATAGTGATTATGCAAAATTTTTTAGGAGGTGTTGATGAAGATTGGTTTATTATGATTCACGTAGCAATTGAATACGAAGCAAAAGAAATACTTTCAAATTTAAAATCCTATTTTCTAGAAGAAAAGTTAGAGCAATCTTATTTAATTAACTCATTAGAAAGCATCCAAAAAATTAATTCAATCATGAATAGAATGCCAGAAAAATGTGACCCTTTTATTTATTACAATCGAGTAAGACCTTACATTTTTGGATGGAAGAATAATCCGGCTACCCCTGATGGAGTAATTTATGAAGGTGTAGAACAATTTGCTGGAGAGCCGCAACTTTTCCGAGGTGAAACGGGTGCTCAAAGTTCAATAGTGCCTGCATTGGACGCACTTCTTGGTGTTACCCATTCAAATGACCCATTAAGAGAATACTTAGATGAAATGAGACTTTATATGCCTAAGGAGCACAGAGATCTTTTGAATGGATTAGATGAATGGTCAGAAAACGATAGAAGCAAATTAGACATTGATGAAGAATCAGTCAAATTAATAAACGAATTGATAAAGGAAGTACACATCTTCAGAAATAAGCACTTGGAATATGCAAGGATATATATTTATGAGCAGTCTTTAACAAATAATTCAAACTCAAATATTGTTGGTACTGGAGGAACTCCGTTTATGAAATATTTAGATAAGCACTTACAGGAGACAGTACCGTCAAATGATTAAAAACCTTGGAATTCCAAAAGAGGTAAAAAAAGATGAGGGAAGAGTTTCATTAATTCCTCAACATGTAACTCAATTCACTGGTTTAGCTGATATTTTCGTAGAAACTGAAGCTGGGTTGGGTTCTGGTTTCACAGATAAAGATTATGAAGCTGCTGGAGCAAAAATAGTATCTACTGGAAAAGAGCTTTATGAAGTTTCTGAAATTATATGTAAGGTGAAAGAACCTCAACCAGAAGAGTTCGAAATGTTAAATCCCTCTCATATTTTGTTTGGATACCTTCATTTAGCCTCGAACCTATCATTGACAAAGACACTCTTAGAGAAAAAATTAACAGGAATCGCTACTGAAATGATAATGGACGGTAAAGAGTATCCTTTATTGATTCCAATGTCTAAGATTGCTGGTAATTTAGCAGTTCAAAAAGGTATGCAATTTTTAGAATATTCATCGCATGGAAAAGGGGTTCTTTTATCTTCAATTTCAGGAGAAAGAACTTCCAATGTAACAGTTATTGGGTGCGGTGAGGTAGGTAGGAGTTCAATACATAAATCTATACAAGTTGGCGCTTCAGTAACTGCAATTGATTTAAATGAAGACATTTTGAAAGATTTAAAAAACAAATATGGAGAAAATATTTCAACATTATTAAGTGGAACTGATGAAGCGGTAAGTGCAATTAGATCAGCTGATTTAGTCATAGGAGCAGTCTTAATCCCAGGAAGAAAACCACCAATTGTCATTACTGAAGAAGATATTAAACATATGGAAAAAGGAACAGTCATTGTAGATGTCGCAATTGACCAAGGCGGATGTGTCGAGGGGGTAAATCCTAATACTCATAGTGATCCTTTTGAAATACGAAATGACGTAATAGTATCTGCAATTGCAAACCTGCCCGGTGCAGTTCCCAGAACTTCCTCTATGGAGTTATCAACAAACTTACAAAAATATGTTGACAATCTTTTAGTTGAAAACTGGTTTGAACAATACAAGAATAATGAAAGTCTTAGACCTTCTTTACAAATACATAACGGCCTTTTGCTTTCAGAAGAAGTCGCTGATAGCTTGAGCTTAACTTTATCTAAACTAGTCTAGGCTTCCAGCTTTTTCTGGCATTACTATAGTTTTTAATTTGATCTTCATAATCAAGTGTTATATCAATCTTGTCAATACCCTCAAGAATCCTTTTTTGTGAAAAATCATCTAGATCAAATTCGAAAATTACTTCTTCACACTTAACAGATTTATCTTCAACGGATATTTGTATTTGTGCTTTTGGATTATTTTCAATTTTATTAAAAAGCGCTTCAACATCTTTTTGGCTAGCTTCAATAGGTAATAGCCCTATATTGATTGAGTTTAATCTGAATATATCAGCAAATTTAGTTGAAATAATTGCGTCAAAACCCCAGTCTTGTAACCCCCAAGGGGCATGCTCTCTTGAGGATCCAGTTCCAAAATTGTGTCCTGCTACTAAAACTTTTGAATCTTGATAAAGGGCATTATTTAATGGAAAATTTGGATCTTTTTTCCAATCGTAAAATAAATATTCACCGTAGCCTGAACGTTCAACACGTTTTAAAAATTGTTTAGGCATTATTTGATCTGTGTCTACATTAGACATATTTAGTGGAAGCATAGTTGAATTTAAATTATTTAATTTCTTCATTTTATAATTCTCTTATGTCAACAAATTGTCCATTCAGTGCAGCAGCAGCAGCCATTTTAGGGCTTACTAAATGGGTTCGACCGCCAACACCTTGTCGCCCTTCATAGTTTCTATTTGATGTTGATGCACATCTTTCTCCCGGGTTCAAAATATCTGGATTCATTCCTAGACACATTGAACAACCAGCCTCCCTCCAATCAAAACCCGCATCAATAAAAATTTTGTCCAGACCCTCTTCCTCTGCTTGTTTTTTAACCAATGTAGATCCAGGTACAACCATTGCTCCAATATTTTTAGAAACTTTTTTACCCTTTACTACTTCCGCAGCCTCTCTTAAATCTTCAATACGACCGTTTGTGCAACTACCAATAAAAACCCTATCTAAAGCTATTTCACTAATCTTCTCTCCTGGCTGTAAGGACATATACTCTAGCGCCCTAACGGCGGCTTCTTTCTCAGATTCTTCTTCAAAATCATCGGGATGAGGAATTGTATCATTTACAAAGATTACCTGTGATGGATTTGTTCCCCAAGATATTGAGGGTTCAATTTCGTCAGCATTTATTGTTACTACTTTGTCAAAAACTGCATCCTTATCAGAATATAATTGACTCCATTCACTTACCGCATCTTGCCAGTCAACATCTTTAGGTGCATAATTTTTACCTTTTAGGTAGTTAAATGTTATTTCATCAGGTGCAATCATTCCTGCTCTTGCCCCACCCTCTATGGACATATTACAAATCGTCATCCTATTTTCCATGCTCATATTCTTAATTACGTCACCTACATATTCAATTACATGACCAGCTCCTCCACCAGTACCAATTGTTCTTATTATTCCTAAAATTATATCTTTTGGCCCAACACCATTAGAAACATTTCCTATAACCTCTACCTTCATAGTTTTTGGTTTCTCCATTGCTAAAGTTTGTGTTGCTAAGACATGCTCCACTTCTGATGTTCCAATCCCAAAAGCTAATGAGCCAAATGCACCATGAGTTGCAGTATGACTATCACCACAAACAATTGTCATTCCAGGTTGAGTTATGCCTTGTTCTGGACCAATCACATGAACAATTCCCTGCCGTGGATCATTTATTCCAAATAAAGTAACTCCAAATTCTTCACAATTACTTTCTAGGGCATCAATTTGAATCTTTGATAGAGGGTCTTTAATTCCTAACATTCTATTAGATGTTGGTACACCGTGGTCTACCGTTGCTAATGTTAATTCAGGATGTTTAACTTTTCTTCCTGCCATTCTTAAGCTATCAAATGCTTGTGGCGAGGTTACTTCATGCACAAGATGTAGGTCAATAAATACTAAATTTGTACTCTCATCTATAGAGGCAACAAGGTGCTTGTCCCAAATTTTATCAAATAAAGTTTTTCCCATTTAAATATAAATTATATAATTTTTTTGTTATTTAATCCATAAAGATGTTTTTTGTTCAAATTCTTAATTCATTATCATTTAATCTGTACAGATATAAAATAGGACATCATGGAAACAATTATTGAAAAATTTTTAGAAATTGCAATCATTTTAATTGCTGCAAAATTTGGAGCAGAGATTATGAGAAGGATAAATCAGCCTGCAGTTATTGGAGAGTTGGTTATTGGAATTGTAATTGGTTACTATGGTTTAGGTTTTCTACCTCATTTTGAATCAGGTGATGTTGTTTCTACTTTAGCTGAAATCGGAGTAATTCTTCTTTTATTTGAAGTTGGCTTAGAAACGAATTTAGACGAATTTATTGAGCTTGGATCTACATCATTACTTGTAGCACTAATTGGGGTCGTAGCTCCATTTGCACTCGGCTTTGGTTCAATATTTGCACTCGGCTTAGGGGGCGAAAATCAATTCGAAATAGCACTATTTGTTGGTGCTGCAATGACAGCTACCTCAGTAGGTATTACAGCTAGAGTATTTGGAGACTTGGGCGCTCTTAAGTCAAAAGAAGCAAAAACTATAATAGGTGCAGCAGTTGTTGATGATATTTTAGGACTTTTAATATTAACTGTTGTCGCGGGAGTTTTAGGTAGCTCAGGTGATTTTTCATTAATAGATCTTGGTTTAATTAGCGCTAAGGCAATCGGATTTTTAATAGCGGTAGTAATTATTGGAAGGAAGCTTTCTAAACCAATTTTTAACTTTTTTGTAAAAATACCTTCACCTGGAACATTTGTAACAGGCAGCTTTATATTCGCTATGTTATTAGGTGCAGCAGCCCATTTTGTTGGTTTGCATCCTATTGTAGGAGCATTTGCTGGAGGAGTAGTTGCTGGAGAGTCAGGAATGACACACAGGATAAGAGAAGAAATGAAGCCTTTAAACTTTTTACTTGTTCCAATATTTTTTGTTTATATAGGTTCTGAAGTAAACATACAAACACTTGCTTCATTAGATGTATTTCTATATGGCATGTTGGTAAGCCTTTTAGCTTTTGTTGGTAAATATGTTTCCGCACTAGGTGCAATGGGTAAAGGCTTAAACACTTCACTAATTGGAATTGGCATGTCACCAAGAGGTGAGGTAGGCCTAATTTTTGTTGCTGTTGCAACAACTACTCTTTCAGAAGTAGTTACTGCAGATATTATCTCAATAATTATATGGATGGTAATAGTAACAACAGTAATAGCGCCTATACTATTGAACAGAATCTTACGAAAAGTACCATTATCAGAAAGAGATGACGACGAAAGGTTTGAATCACCTGTCGTTGAGTAGTAAAAACACTCCAATAAATTAGATTTTTAGTATCATGTTATGAGTCACAATAAGGGGAAAATAAATGCTATTTAATTCTATGGTTGCAGCCGCCGCTGGGCTTTTACTTGCAGCTTTTTACGCAAATAAAGTTTTATCAATAAAAGTAACTGATCCAAGAGTAGAAGAGCTTTCTACTGCTATCAGGCAAGGTTCAATGGCTTTTTTAAAAAGAATGTATTCATGGATTAGTGTATTTGTAGTAATTTTAGCTGTCTTGATTTCCACACTTACAGAGTGGGGCTATCCGTGGGGTTCTGTAGCATTTATTGCAGGTGCATTATTTTCTTCACTGGCTGGATTCGTTGGCATGAGAATTGCAACTGCTGCAAATGGTAGAACTACAGAAGCTGCCAGAGATGGTGGAACTCTTAAGGCACTGCCTGTAGCATTTAGAGGTGGAGCAGTAATGGGTTTCACAGTTGCAGGTTTGGGATTACTGGGAGTGGCTTTAGGATATTTTTTATTTATTGAAGTTTTAGAACTCCCTAATGGATATGACGTACTAGCAGCAATAGGTCTTGGAGGTTCATCAATAGCTCTTTTCGCAAGGGTTGGCGGTGGAATTTACACAAAAGCAGCAGATGTAGGTGCAGACTTGGTTGGAAAAGTTGAAGCAGGAATTCCTGAGGACGATCCAAGAAACCCTGCAACTATAGCTGACAATGTTGGAGACAACGTAGGTGACGTCGCAGGAATGGGTGCAGATTTATTTGAAAGCTATGTCGGATCGCTTGTTGCTCCGCTTGCCTATGCTGCAATTGTTTTTGCTGGGCAAAGTGTACTCCCTTCTTTACTACTTTTCCCACTAGCTGTTGGAACTATAGGAATGGGAGCATCAATTCTCTCATCATTTTTAGTTGTTCCCAAAGAAGGAAAGCTTGCACAAGCTCTTCATAGAGGTACGTACAGTGCGGCACTGTTAACTGTTGTCGGTGTTTATTTTTTAAGTGACTTTATGTTTGCTGATTATGCAGAAAACCCTATCGGGTTATTTTTCTCAGTCATAATCGGACTTGGTGTCGGACTATTAGTAGGTCAAATTTCAGAATGGTTTACATCTGATCATTACTCAATTGTTAAAAATATTGCAGATCAAGCAAAGACCGGTCCAGCAACCCTTGTGTTATCAGGTATATCTGAAGGTATGAGATCAGCAGCTTTTTCAGTGGTTGTAGTCGTTTTTGGAATTTACGGTGCTTATACAGCAGGAGATTGGGCATTAGGTGCTGATGGTGGAATTTATGGTATTGCCATTGCAGCTATTGGAGTTTTATCTACATTAGGCATAACTGTAGCAGTAGATGCTTATGGTCCAATCGCTGACAATGCTGGTGGAATTGCTGAAATGGCACACCTACCTCCAGAAGTAAGAGAAGCTACTGATGAATTAGACTCTCTAGGAAACACAACAGCAGCAATTGCAAAAGGGTTTGCAATTGGTTCCGCAGCAGTTACCGCATTAGCTTTATTCTCAGCTTTTGTGCAAAGTGCGGGTATTGAAAAATTAGATATTACAGAGGTGGAAGTAACTTTAGGTTTATTTTTGGGAGGCATGTTCCCATTTTTGTTTGCGGCTATGACCATTAACGCAGTTGGAAGAGCAGCATTTAAAATGATTGAAGAAGTTAGAAGACAGTTTAATGAAATTCCTGGGTTGAGAGAAGGAAAAGAAGGAGTTGTCCCTGACTATACAAAATGTGTAGATATAGCCACAACTGCAGCACTGAAAGAAATGTTACTACCTGGTGGCTTAGCTATTGCCCTTCCATTAATAATTGGTTTTTGGGACAAGGAGGCACTTGGAGGTTTCTTAGCTGGGTCCTTGGTTACTGGATTTCTCTTGGCAATATTTATGGCAAACTCTGGTGGAGCTTGGGATAATGCCAAAAAATATATCGAAGCTGGAGGCGGAGCAGGTAAAGGTTCTGACGAACATAAAGCTGCTGTGATTGGTGACACAATAGGTGATCCATTTAAAGATACTTCTGGTCCAGCAATGAACATTGTTATAAAAGTCATGACTATTGTAAGTCTTATATTTGCATCTGCTTTTTAAATTAATTGAAAACAGTTCATTTAATAAGACATGGTGAAACTGAACAAAATGTTTTAAAAGTCTGGCAAGGTCATACAGATACACCGTTAAATAAAAATGGGTTGAGACAAGCAAAGCTATTAGCTTCAAGATTAAAGGATTCAAACGCAACTGTTTATTCATCTAATCTAAAAAGAGCTTCAGAAACAGCTTCATTTCTTTCAAAAAAAATTGAGCTGAGGGAAACCCTAAGGGAGATTAATGTTGGTGATTTTACTGGCATGCCTGTAGGTAAAACCTATTCATCAAATAACGAGATCTTCCAATCACTTCAAGATGACTCTTATCAATTTCCTAATGGAGAAACAGTAAAAAAATTTAAACAAAGAGTGAAAGATGAACTCGAGTACATTTTTGGCAATATAGAAAATGGCTCAGAAGCCATAGTTGTTACTCATGGTTTTTTTATTGGAACTGCAATAGGGCTTTCGATAGGTTTCAATAATTACCCTTTTCCTATTGGGAATATAGAAAATACTTCTATCTCAACACTTATTAAACGAGATTCAATTACTCAAGTAAATAAATTTAATGACTCACTCCATTTATCTGAATTAAATATTGATTTTCCAATAGAAACAACAAAAAATAAGATTACATTTATAAGACACGGCCAAACAGATTCTAATACAAGTGGAATATGGCAGGGACATATTGACAATCCATTAAACGAAACTGGAAAAAATACCGCTCAAAAACTTAGAAATACATTTGATGAGTATGATGTGTATCTCTCATCAACATACAAGAGAGCACTTGAAACCTTATCTTTAGTGACAGATAATAAAGATATATTAACTTCAGAAAACTTAATTGAAATGAATTTAGGAAATTGGGAAGGATTGAAAACTTCAGAAATCCTAGAAAAGTATCATGATAACTTTATCAATGCACTTTTTTTAGATTTTAAATGTAAATATGGGATTAATGGTGAGTCTACTTATGAAGCAGGTGTCCGAGTGGAAAATCTTTTAAAAGAATACCCTGAAAAAAATTTATTAATGGCTAGCCACGGCGGAACAATTAAAGCTGCAGTTACGAATCTCCTTAAAGCTCCAGAGAGCAAAGCTGCTTCTTCATTTACCATCCCTAATAATTTGGGTGTTTGTTGCTTAGTTCTGAAAGAAAACAAATATTTTCTTTGGTCATATAATGTAGGAAAAATAGGATATGAAAACATTAGTTATAACGAATGATTACCCACCTAAAAAAGGGGGAATATCAACATATATTAAATCATTTGAAGACAACTTAGAATTTGAAACAGTCATTTATGCTCCCAATTGGGCTGAGGGTGAAAACGTCATTAGATCGAAGTTCAAATTTATTTTTTCTACAAAAAAATTTATTAGAGAAATAAATGAAATTGTCATTCAGAACAATATCGAGATTATTCTCCATGCATCTAGCAATCCACAATTTTTAATGGTAAATAAATTAGATTATTTAGGAATTAAACAGTTCATGCTAATACACGGTGCTGAATTTAATATTATTAACTCAATTCCTGTAGCTAAAAAAATTATGCAAAAAAACTTAGATTCACTTGAAAAGATATTTACTGTTAGCTTTTTTACCTCGAGGAAACTAGAGGAGATTACAGAAACAGAGATTGTCTTAATAGGAGCAGGTGTAGAAAAAAATGACTTTAAAAAAGTCTATAAAGTACCTAAAAAAATATCTGTTGGAGTTAGTAGTAGATTCGTTTCTAGAAAAAAGATTGACTGGGTTATAGATGCCCTCCACGAGTTACAACAAGATGGAATAAATGTTGAGTTAAAAATATTTGGTTTTGGCAAGTTAGAAAGATATTTAAAAAAATTAGGAGAAGTGTCTTCACAAGAAGTTACTTTTTATGATGATGAAAATGAAGATTCGCTTGTAGAATTTTACAAAAATTTAGATGTATTTGTCATGCCAGCAAAATCTAGATTTTTTGGTAAGGAGTATGAAGGACTTGGTTTAGTTTACTTAGAGGCTGCAAGTTTTGGGCTACCTTTACTTGTAGGAACTTCTGGTGGAGCATTTGAAACTATTATTCCTGGTAAAACCGGTTTTATTGTTGACTCGAGAAAAGAAATTTACGATGGAGTAAAATTTTTCGCAGAAAATATTGATCAAATAGAAAAATTTGGCACTAGTTCAAAAAAATTTGTTGAAGAAAAATTTTCATGGGAGAGCACTATAGAGAAGTTTATAACTGAAGTTAGTTAGAAACAGCATCTCCAAACAACAACATTATTTCTGTTGACTCTACAGTCAATGCATCTCTTGGGTTCTCAAGAGGCTTGTTCTTCTTCTCAACAAGAATTTTATTTATGAGATTATCTTTAGTAGCATCTTCTGGTTTCATGCGAAATCTTCCTCTATAGAAAATGATTTCAAGTGACTTTGCAAGTCCAACCAAATGGTCTTTTGAAAGTTTTTTTACAAATTTTTCATCTAATTTATAGTGATTAAAAATTAATTCAATCATTTTTTGTTTAGTTGAGCTTTTAGGGATTTTAAGAATTTCTCCACCAAGATAATTTGATATTTTTTTATATTTTTCATTTTCAAGAAGTTCTCTAATTTCTTCTTTTGAAAGTTTATCAAGTTCTTCTTTGTCAAAAACTGTTCTATCTCTTTGTTTCATAGCATACCCTCCGTATGGCCCAACAGCAGATGAGTATGTCCATTCTCCATTTTCCGTTACTTTTCTCGGGTTTTTAGCTGATAACGAAAATCTTCCTTTACACTCTTCTGGGGATAGATTGTCAGGATCTTCATCTTCAAAAATTGGGCCAATAAGATTTTTATACACACACTTTTCTTGCCTGACACCTTTTTGTTTAATGCCATGTTGGATATAAAAACTTCCATTTGGACCAAGTTTTATATATATTGACGATGAACAATCACCGCAGTCAGAAACCGTTCTCTCTTTTTTTAGGCTCTCTTCTTGATTACTTTCAAGTTCTTTAATATAGTCATTTTTAATTTCTTCAAGAGTAATCTCAGGCGGAAGCCCTACTTTAAACTCATCGTCTCTTAATAAATAAGGATAAGGAACTTTTCCCTGAATTCGTCCTGTTTTAACTACATACCTTGATTTAAATGGAAGATGTACAGTTGTTAGAGCTAAGGGATCTTGAATTCCGTAACTACTTATATGATTTTGAATAGTCTTGTGAGAGCTTTCTAAAAAATCTATTTTAGATTTTTCAGGATTGTTACTTTCAAGAATCTTATCAAGCTCATCTTCCATAGATTTTGAAAATTCATAATCTATATAATTGTTAAAGTAAGGCTTCATAAAGTTATTAATTAAAGCAATAGCTAAAACTCGTGGCTTTAGACTTGAGTCAGAATTAATAAAGACTGAAGTTATGCTTTCAATTATAGAAACATAAGTTGAAGGTCTTCCAATTCCCAGTTCTTCAAGTTTATTAATTAAAGAAGTAGATGAGTACCTATTTGGCGGGTTAGTATATTTTTCTTCACTGCTTGCATTGATTATTTTAATTTCATCATTTTCATTAAGGTCTGGGAGTTCTTGAGATTTTTCAGTCGCATCTTTGATTAGATCTCTATACCCACCAAATGTCCATGTTGTACCAGAAATGCTGAGTATTAACGGTGAAAAATTAGTTTTAGACACTTCAATTTCAATTGTTTTTGTAATTCCCTTCGCATCTGTCATTTGTGAAGCAACCGTGGTATTAAATATTAATTTATATAATTTATATTCATCACTTTCTTCTTTATGTCTAGAAAGAAGTTCTTCTGGAGTAATAAACTTATCACCCGACGGTCTTATGGCTTCATGTGCTGCCTGAGCATTTTTACTATCACCATATAAATTGGCCTCACTTGGTAAATGAGCTTTTGAAAAGTTTTCTGAAATATATTCTCTCGAAGCTTTAATTGCTACATCTGATAATCGAATTGAATCTGTTCTCATATATGTGATTAAACCTTCTTGATAAAGCCTTTGGGCAATACCCATAGTTTTTCTGGGTTGAAAGCCTAAGTTACTTCTTGCAGATGTCTGAAGACTTGTTGTTTTAAATGGCTTAGGAGGTTTTCCGCTTCTCGATGATTCCTTAATTTTTGATATTTTAGCGACTGAACTTGAAAGGATTTTTACAACTTCACTAACCTCTTCTTCATCTAAATAACGTTTTTCTTTACTGGTTTTATTTCCCCTGTCGTCAAAGTCTGAAGATGTTGCTATTCTCAAATCTTGAACTTTTTTTAAGGATTCATTAAATTCAGTATTATTGCTTGCACATGTTGCTTGAATTTCGAAATATTTTGCTTTAACAAATTTAATTCTTTCTTCTTCTCTTTCTACGATAAGTCTTATTGCAGGACCTTGCACTCGCCCTGTAGATATAAAGGCACCACCGAGATCTCTTACTTTAGGTGAAATTTCGTACCCTATCATCCTGTCTAGTGTCCTCCTTGCTTCATAAGATTTAAATTTTCCTAAATCTAATTTCTCAGGATTATTAATAGCATTTGTAACCGCTGCTTCCGTTATTTCATTAAACTTGATTCTCTTTGGTTCTCCCTTAAGCTCCAAAGCTTCTTTAAGGTGGTAAGCAATAGCTTCTCCCTCTCTATCATCATCAGTTGCTAGATAAACCTCAGGTGCTTTATCTGCTATTTCTTTTAACTCATTTACAATTTTTTTTCTATCGTCTGGAATTACATATATATTTTCAAAATCTTTTGGCTTCACGGCACCCCATAAAATTTTTTTACTGTCAAATTGAGGCGGAATAGTTTTTGAATTTCTAGGAAGGTCTCTAATGTGTCCAACACTTGACTTTACAATATATTCAGAACCAAGAATCTTGGATATAGTCTTAACTTTTGTTGGAGACTCGACAATTACTAAAGGTTTTGTCATGCCCTTATTGATAACACCATTTTTGTGAAATGTACAGGATTTAAGAAAAAAAGTATTCCAAACCTTTACTAGGATGATGTAAAGATAATGAATTCAGTAAAAATATTTTCTAGATCGCAATTTTCCATACTTTGGTGGTCAGGTACTCTTTCAAGTTTTGGCGACTGGGCTACTTTATTTGCTTCAGTAGCTTTAGCGAGTTACTTAGGGGCTGAAGGGGGTAATTCTGAATTAACCTCAGTTGTTCCAATAATTGCTCGGATTATTCCAGCTTTCATGTCTTCATTTGCCGGGATATTGGCAGACAGATTTAATAAAAGAAATGTAATGATTATATGTGATATCTCAAGAATGTTAATTGTCCTTGGGTTATTTTTTACTACAACTCTTATTCAGCTGTTTATAATCAATTTTATTTCAGAGATATTTTCCTTAACAAGACAACCATCACGAGAATCAATAGTTCCTGACATAGTAAGTGATGAGTATTTAGTTAAAGCCAATTCATTATTTACTGTTGGTACTTATGCGATGTTACCAATTGCATCTTTATTCTTTGGATTTATATCTGAAAATAAAGTTATAGAAAACATTGTTTCTTATGGAAATAGCTGGAATGGCTCAATAGTATTCCTTATCGACGCTGTTACCTTTTTTATCTCCTCTTATTTACTGCTGTTTCTTAAAGCAGATACTTCATACCAAAAAGTTAAAAAGAAAAATAACGTATTAGGAGATCTTAAAGAGGGAATAAAATACTTTTTTAGTGTTTCTGAGTTAAGATCAGTAACCACTTCTATATCACTTAGTTTGATTGGTGCTGGTGCCTTATTTGTTCTTGGCAATACTTACTTAACACAGTCATTAAATTTTTCTCAGAGTTCATTTGGTTTTATGATTGCTTCTTTTGGATTTGGAATTATTTTCACAATGGTTATTTTGAGTTATTTTGTTACAACATTCAGTAGGATTCCATTCTTTATTGGACTAAGTATGATGCTTACCGGAGTTTCTTTATTGTTTGCTTTTAATTCATTAGAGTTTCCAACAATAATTTTTTCAATATTTATTTCAGGAATTGGTTCTGGTTCCGTTTACTTACTAACAATAAGTTACTTACAAAGTACGACTGAAAAAAAATTAAGAGGTAGGGTGTTTGGAAATTTTTATACAATTGGCAGACTTTCTATATTGGTTTCTTTGTTAATTTCTGGTTTTGTTGCAAATTTTGCAAATCAGTATTTTGAACTTGACGGTGTTCTTTTGGTTCTCAGAATAAGCGCTTGTTTCATCCTTGTATCTGGATTAATTACTTTTTTTAGAGGGTACAAACAGATAATTCAGGATTTCGGATTTGAAAATTCTAATTTCAACAAGTTAACATTAAACCTTAATAGGGAAGAGGACAAACCTTTATGATTTGTAATTATTTAGCTTTTGAGGGAATAGATGGATCAGGAAAATCAAGCCTCATAAAGCGCTTGTCTGCAGTGCTTAGCAATCAGCAGATTGAAAATAAAATAGTTCGTGAACCTGGAGGAACAAAAGTTGGTGAAGGTGTGAGGGAGTTGCTCCTGAGTCACGATTATGAAGTAGATGCACTTACAGAAGCTTTACTTTTTTGCTCTCAGAGATCGCAACTCATTGCTGAAGTGATAAAGCCAGAAGTTAATAGAGGTATTAAAATTCTCTCAGACAGAAGTGCGTATTCATCTGTTGCCTATCAAGGAGTTGGAAGGGGACTGGGTTATGAAACTATTTATCAGTTAAATGATATTGCAGTAAATTCATTTTGGCCCGAGAAGGTTGTATTGCTTGATATTGATCCCAAAATATCTCTCTCAAGACAAAAAGTAGCAGATCGTATTGGTAGTGATAAAGTTGATTTTTTTAATAAGGTAAGAGAGGGATACTTAAGATTAGCCGATGAATTTGAAAATAATTTTCTAATCATTAATGCTGAGGAAGATTTGGAGTTGAACTTGAAAAGTATTTGCACATGGTTAAAAGTTGACAACTCTAAATAGTTCCCTTCTTAAAGAATTAGACAATCCATTTCATGCTTATCTAATTTTCTCAAATGCATCAACCGAATTGATTAGCCAAGCAAAAAAATTTGCTAGCTTACTTGCTTTTGATGATGAGACAATAGACAGCCATCCAGATATTAAATTAGTTGAATCAGAAAATTTATATACTTTGGGCGTAGATGACATTAGGGATATTATTAGTAAAGATAATCTTTCTCCACTTGATGGAAGATATAAAGTAGTTATTTTTCCACCCCTAAAATCTTTAACTGAAGAAGCATCGAATGCATTATTAAAAACCATTGAAGAACCATCTGAATCCAGCATTTTTCTTATTCTATCTGCTGGAGTATTTTGGTCTCACGCACGTGACGATTCTAACAATCAAATACTTTCAACTATTAAAAGTCGATGTAGGTCTATATATCTCGATACCGAAAGAGATTTAAAATTTGATTATTCGTCACAGGATTTTATAAAATTTTTAGATAATCAACATATCGATTCAAACTTAAATTTTAAAAATATGTTAACCCTACTTTCAGAATGGAAAAATGACATTAAAAATTTATCAAAAGCATTTCAAATTATTAATGAGTGTAAAGACATCCATGAAGAAATTGATGAACAATCTAGTATGACGGCAAATATACTACTAGTTAAGAGTATTTCATACCTGACAAATTCTTTAATTTATAATTCTGAAATAACAAAACAATCATTCAGAGATGCTGAGGCAATTGAAAAAGCCATGCTTGATATTAATTTGGGAATGAGACCTCAGACAGTATTTGCAAAGCTATCAGTGGAAATGTAATTTTATGAATAAAATTATTTTACTAGGAACTGGTTGCCCTAGCCCAAGTCACATTAGGTATGGGCCGAGCACATTAATTTCATATCAGGAAACAAATTTATTAATCGATGCTGGTTCTGGAGTAACACAGAGACTAAGTGAAGTTGGTCTAAAACCATCTGAAATTAATCATATACTTATTACACACATGCATTCAGATCATGTGGTTGATTTATATCAGTTGTATATTTCAGGATGGCATACAGGTCGAACAGAACCATTTACAATACATGGACCAACGGGTCTCAAAGCTTTTTTTGAGAAAACGCTAGAGGCTTATAATCCTGAATTGTCTTTAAGAAAAGATTGGGAGAGAAGACCAAATGAATCAGGATTAAATTATCTAATAAATGAAATTGATTCTACTTCAGTTTTAACAAAAGATAATATTTCAGTCAACAAGATTGATGTAGACCACTACCCAGTTGAGCCAGCATTTGGTTATGAAATTAACCTAGATTCTACCAAAGTTATCTATTCAGGAGATACAAGATATTGTAAAAATCTTGAAAAAGCAGCACTTGATGCTGACTTTCTTATTCATGAAGTATTAGTCGACTTGACTTTAAATAAAACAAGAATGACAGAAGAGACTGTTACAAATATAACTGATTACCATACAAGCCCTAAAGAGGTTGGAACATTAGCGGAAAATGCAAAAGTTAAGAAGCTAATTTTGAACCATTTCGTACCTCCAGTATTTAATGAAGAGGAACTAGAGAGGGAAGTAAAAGAACATTATTCTGGAGAAGTAGTAGTCGGAAGAGATCTTTTAGAAATTAATCTTTAAAACAAAAATATTCCATTTTGAACTAGAGATTGTCTATGTAAAATATGAATATGTTGATGCCTAAAGTACCCGGATTACCTATTATTGGTCACTCCATTCCTTTTCAGAGAAATGCTCTGCAATTTACATCAGAAAAACAGAAAAAGTATGGAGATGTTTTTGAAATTTCTTTATTAAATGAAAAATTTATAGTCATGCTTACTCCAGAGTCAACGAAAGAAATTTTTCTGGATAAAGATGATAATTTTTCATCAAAAGAGGGTTGGGCTGTAGTTTTAGGAAAACCTTTTGAGAATGGGCTGATGCTAAGAGACTTTGAAGATCACAAATACCATAGATCTTTACTTCAAGATTCTTTTAGGCATGAAGCTATTCATGGATATCTAGAAATCATTCAACCAATAATTGATAATTGGGTGAAAAATTTAAACGCTAATAAATCATTTGATCTATATAAGTCTGTTAAACAGTTAATGTTTAATATTTCATTAAGCTTATTTTTTCTAGATGTTCAAAAAGATGAATCCGAAAGGTTAAATAATCTATTCATGGATTCAATTGCGTCTGCAACATCAGCTGTAAGATGGCCGTTACCTTTTACAAAAATGAAGAAAGGCTTACAAGCAAGAGAGTACCTACTTCAATATTTTCAAGAGAAGTCAGGTTTAGTATCTCAAGACAGTAAAAAAACATTGTTTGCAGAACTTGTAAACACTAATAAAGGTGATGCAAAATTAAACAATTTAGAGATAGCCGAACACATGATTTTTCTATTATTAGCAGCTCATGACACAACGACTATAACCCTCACTAATTCCATATATAATCTTTCTAAAAACAAAGATTATGCCCACGATCTTTTTAATGAGGCCAATGAGGTTGACCACTTAGATGTATCATCTCTAAAAAATGGTATAGTCGCAGAATCTATTTTTAAAGAAGCAATGAGATATTACCCTCCTGTACCATTTTCTGTTAGACAAGTAGTGCGAGATACTCAAATTGAAAAATACAATATAACAAAAGACTCATACTTAACAATCAGTCCGCTGTTGCTTCACCATGATGACAGGTACTGGAATGACCCCCAAAAGTTCGACCCATACAGGTTTATTGATCCAGCCTATATTAACCAAGCATATTTTCCCTTTGCTGGCGGAGCACATACCTGCATAGGAAAATTTTTCGCAAGTTATCTATTTAAAAATGTAATTTATAAGTACATACAAAGTATTCAAAGTCCACAAATTGACCACGTATTGGATATTAGACCAACACCTATTCCACACCCAGTTAAAGACGTCAAAGTTTTAATTTAAGATTCAATCATGTGCCATAAGTGCAAACAAGCGCATGTTTTATATGGACTCCATTTTTCTGAGTAGTTATCGTATCTATCTAAATTAGATCCATACTCTACCATTCCAAGTTGATTCATAGCTTCCCTTAATGCTGCATCGCCAGATGAAAAAGTGTTTATGTTTCTTACACAAAACATTTCAAACATATCTATGCTCCATTGTCCGATTCCGAAAATACTATTTAATTCCCTCTCCCGGTCATGCTTAGGTATTTCAAAAATATATTTTTTAGACGGTTTTGAATTGCTCCAAGCGATAATATTTTTTATTGATTTTGCTTTATTGTTACTTAACCCTAAATTTTTAATTTGTAGTGTACTGAGATTCTCAAAATTTTGTATTTTAAAAATTTCTTCACCAAACTTAGACAATATATTTTTTTT
>Ga0187217_1000262_pt1 | contig 21903 bp, 21 predicted proteins | sample 15SPOviralmetaG_FD_130165 | JGI IMG/M metagenome (GOLD analysis project Ga0187217, IMG submission 130165) | Marine viral communities from the oligotrophic San Pedro Time Series (SPOT) site, San Pedro Channel, CA, USA - 15 SPOT_SRF_2010-09-15... | ecosystem: Environmental > Aquatic > Marine >... | reverse complement strand
AGTCTTGACGCGGTGACCCTGCGCGCTGACGGTTATTTCTTCCATCAGATTTCCGGCACCAAGCCCTTAACCTTGTCGATGTCCCCTACAATGTCGGCACCTCCGGTAGTGTCCCGGTAGTCCCGAATCGTAGGATCTTTTTCCTCGGCTGTCAGTTTTCGGCGGACTCTCGCCTCAAAACCGTTCTCTCCGTCAGCAGCCATCTCACGGGCGAGGCGCGCTCTACGCCCTGCGGCGAGCATATCCTGCATTGACCGCGTCTTCGGGGCGTCTACTGGCCGTTGTGCGCTTTGCGCTGCCATCTGTTGCCCAGCAGCAAGCTGTTGAGCCTCTGCGCCCTTCTTAGTTTTTTTGTCCGCCACCGCTCCGCCGATACCCCCAGCTATGGCCCCTAGCCCAGCGCCAATAGCGGTTCCAATGCCGGGCAGGATTATAGATCCCAAAGTAGCACCTGTCGAGGCCGCTCCCGCCGCGCCTTTAACTACGTTGCTCATACCGCTCCCTAGTACGCGGGTTCAATCTCAAGAACAAGTTTGGCCGACCCTAGCGCTGTATAGTCTTGGGAAAAAGCCGCGAGGGTGAAGTACAACTTGCCATCATTAGCATCGGGGCCGAGCACGCCACCAGAAACGTCGTAAGCCACAGGGCCGGTTCTAATACTCGCTCCCCCTTGCGTCACACCTACATATTGATTGAGTAAGTCAGTATTGAGGATAAAGCTGCTCGCGGGGATCGCGATACTTCCTACTCCCGTCCCGGTAGGTACCCGTTCGCCGAAGCTGCATACGATAAGCGCGGACAGGGCGTCAGCAGCGGGCAAAGCGGTAGCCGTAGAAGCGGCTGCGGTGCCGGAGGTATGGATAATGGCGAGATCGACCCCAGAGTCATTCAGTGCCGAAGTGTTAGTGTACACAAACCGAGCGCCGTGGATGATGCCCCGGTTAGGTACACCTGTTATTTCAATCGTGGCCCGCTCCGACGTGGTGTCAGGCAGGCTGGCCTTGATGTCCCCGGTGTCGATTATAATGCGGGATGGCCTGATGCGTGAAACGCCCATTTAGGCCCCCTATTACTCGGATTCAGGAGCGAACAACACTACTGCATCCGACTTGAGCACACCCGTTCGCGGTGTAACAATCCGACCGACGATGCCACCGTTAGCGGTGGCTGTCAACTGCCCGTTGGCGTCGGTGTAAATGGCCGTGCCAGCAATGCCTGCGATGTTTAGACCTGTGACCATCTTCCACGGAAGACCGATTCCATAACCACCGTCAGGAATGTCATGCTTTGCAATCAGCAAACGGCCCGTCGTTGTCGCCGCGTCGGCAGCAGAGTGCTTGTAGACCAGAAAAGTGCCTTGTGAGCCACTGGGGTACATTACAGTGTTCTCGGTGAGGCCGGTTTCGCCGCCTACAACCTTGACGGCCATAGAGTAACTGAAGTCTCTGCCAGCCTTTAAAAGCCGCTGCTTAAACATGGATGCCATTTCGATGTCTCCTTAAGACGTATCCTCTTCGGATGTTGTTTCTATACAGTGCCTAAGGCACCATGTCAAGGGTTTGCCCTGCAAGAGCGGGATTGATTGAAGCGTTGGCCAGCATCATCGTGTCGTGCCCAAGCAGGCCTCCTACGAGAATCAGGCCCAAAACTATAGTTTGGGGGTTTTTTAACGCGGTTCCCCAATCAAACTGATTACGCTTAGAAAGTTCCGTAAGTTGCGCTTCGATGCGGTCTAGCGTTTTGCCAGAGTGCTTTTGTTCGTTTTGAACGATGGCAAGCGCTTCACGGATGCCGCCTACTTGGTCTTCGAGAACCGTTACGCGCTGGTCTAAGTTGGACATTATTCCACCATACCTTCTTTGCCTGCTTTTTTGTATTTCCGACCGACTTCTCTTTTGTCGGATTTGACTTTGAAGCTTTTAGTCTGATCGCCGTGTAAAAGATAAACTTTCTGTATGTTCATTAACTGGCTCAATACAGTTAGTCTCTTTTGTACTTCGGATTTATCCATCCCCGCAAGATATGCGCGGGTCTCGACAGGCGTTAATGCGCCTAAATCCGTACCAAATATGACGGAAGCCATAAGGCGAAAGCGGTTCACTTCACGCCCCGCCATGTCCAGCATGCCGGTCTTTATGAGATTGTCATTAGACCTGATTTTGCCGTTTGTTTCGGTCAAACCAAGAGAGTTGGTCATGCCAAACAGTTTGGCGAACTCAAGCTCTGCCCCTGTAAGCGGCTTCCCATAGGTTGATTTTGGGGGTATTGGGAGTCCGGTAAGCTTCCGCAAGGTGTCTTCAAAAACATTTTCTGCGATAGGGTTCATCATATTGACTAGCTCTTCCAATATAAAAGAGGCCCCCTCTCTGGTGTCGAAGTCTACGTCTTTGCGGAGGCCAGCAACGGCTGCGCCGGAGACAAGGTGAATCATCTCGGAATACATGTTTTGGAACTCGATGGACGTAAGACGTGTCGATACAGTCTTCGCGTAGTTCACACGGTCCCTGCCTAGCTCTGACATCATCTTCTGCCCCTCTTTGGTCAGCGTTCCGACATCGGAGATCATGTAGTCCATCAGCCAATCAGGAAGCTCTAGTTCTCTCGCTATCCTCCGCTGCTCCGCCGGGCTGAGGCCTGCGGGGTCTTCTCCTTCGCCGATTCCCATCGAAGGGCTAACGTACTGCTCATGGAAAACCACGTTAGCAAAACGACTCATGGCCTCCATGCGCTGCTGTTTGGTGTTAAACCTCGCATGTCTCTTGGCGTAATCAAGCAAGTCGTCTGACCCGTGAAACAGGGCATTAAAGTTCTGCGCAATCGCGTTCTTAGAGAAAGTATAAAAGGCGCTAATCCGGGCAATCCACTCTGTCTCGAACTTGCCTACGCTTGTCTGGTAATCGTACAGCGCCCTAGACATCATATCGGCGGCCTCGTCTCTGGACATCCCTTTATTAAAGCGCAGATGCGCGTAGAACTGAAGACGCTGCCTTCGCTGTGACGCCCGCATGGTGATGTCCATGATGTCGAAGTATTCGTCTTTCGCGTCTTGTAAGGTCTTGATGGCCGAGTTGGTTGACTTCAGCCCTTTTTCTACAAGCCCGATGTTGCGATCAACGGCCTCACGAAGCTCTGCCCCCCAGTCGGCGTGCCGTATGCTGTCGTCCATGCCGTCTTCTAGGGCCTCGTTCATAAGCTTCGCAGGGTTTACTTTTACAGTCTCGCCATTTGCCTTCTTGTAAACCTTGACCTCATCGGTCCCTTCGAGAACATCGTCGATGAAGCGGTTAAAGGTCGCGTCGAACAGCGATGGCAGTCTAAGACCCACGTCCCCAGCGACTTGTGCGGCTTTTCGCGTGGCGTCTTGAAGCCGTGTCCCTAGATACGGAACGTAGCCTAGAGAGCCGTACATAGAAATCACAGCCGCATCACCGATGCTCAACTCGGTTGCCATCTGTGAAAAGTCGCCCACTTGGTTATTTACGAAGAATCCGGGATTCGGAGATAGAAGCCCGGTGAGCACATGTCTCTTCCATAGACTTATCATCTTGAGAGTTGTTGACGCTAGGTTCTGTGTCAGCACATTGCCCGCGCCGACGTCAGACAGGTTCTCTGTAAGTTTTTTAGAGATATTGTCTAAGTTTTTAGAGAACGTCTCAAGCTTAAACCTTGGTACAATCCGCATGTTTCCGTTGGCGTCTTTAGAGTGCGCCACCAACTCCATAAAATCGTCTGACGCTTGGCGGATATTGCTCGACAAGTCTTTCTTATACGCCTGCTGAACTAGGTCTGGACCAAAGCGCAAGTACGCATCGGCCACATCTAGGAAAGAAAGCTCTGGTTCCCGTAACGTCAAATCCTTGATGGGGATGTCTTTCGGCTTGCCATTTAGAACTACGCGCCCATATGTTATTCCGTCTACCGTTACGATGTCCATCAGCTCCATCGCGGCCACCGCATTAGGCTGCGCCTCGGTCACAACCTTCTCCATCGAAGAGACTGGCCCGCGCTTTTTAGCCGCCTGCTGAGTCCGGTTTGTGATTGTACGGTAAGTCTCTACGTCCGCCTTAAGAACTACCATATCCTTAACTTCAAGAGTTTGACGCATAGGGATAATTTCTTTGCCTCTACCGATGAATCTTTCGTAGGCGCGGATGTTGCGGATGTTCAGGCCCGCGCCGACTAGATTGGCCATCCTAGAAGTGTACGTCTCCTCTACCGCACCTGCTACAATAGATTTGTACGACAAGGACATGTCCTTCGCAGGGATGTTTTCAAAGGTGTCAGCTACCCTTCTCATGCCCGCGTCTTTAACGGCGTCGAACGCCAACTTCTGCATCCCCTCTAAGGTTAAATCGGCGGGCGCGTCTTTGAGCTTTGTGACAAACTTCATCACAGCCTCACCCGCCTTAAGGGCCTCTGCCCCCAAGACGTTATCGGACACAAAGGCTTTTACGAACGCCTCTAGAGATGCGGACTGTTGGTTCTTAAAGAACTCCTCCCGCGCCTTATCGTTCTTAGGGATAACTCGGGCGATGTTCAGGAAGCCCTCTTTGGCGGTCTCGAAGAACGATGCCCCCATGCCGATGTTACCGCTAACTTCAATGCCGGGGCGAAGCTGTATAGTCTCTCCGCTTGTAAGGTACTGTTTGATTAGGTTGCTACGCTCGGCTTCGGGAGCGTACCTTACGACGATGCTCAGGTCTTGTGCGGCGGCACGGGCAAATCGCGCTGTTCGCTTCGCAATCCGGTCTACCCCTTTGCCAAATCGGGGGCCTAAGAGCGCGACCCTTGTGTTAAAGATCGTCCCCAGCTTACGGACAAATAAATCGTTGACACGGATTGATGTCGCAGCGTACCACATGCGTGGCCGGGTAAAAGCGTCCGTGAACAGGTTTATCTTGACCTTGTTCATTGTCGCAGGTGCCGCCCACATTCTCTCGGCGAGGTCTGCCTTCGTTAGCGCCTCTAAGAAGTCCTCATTGGACAGCGCGGCCAAATCATTGGAGGCGAGCTTTCTGATCTCGTCTAAACGCGCAGTGTCTGCGACGATCTCATCTACGCCACGGCCTTCTTCTATAAGCTTCTTGATCTCCTCACCACCACGACGTGTCTTGGCCACGTCAATAGCAGCAGATACTTTGGTGAGGCTGTCAAGCATGGCTTCAGCTATCTGCGTTTGGGCCATCAAGGCCTTAGGCCCCAACTGAACCTCCTCACCAACAACCTTGGCGATACCCTCTGCGGTCGCAATCTCCTCTGACGCCCGCCGAATAGTTCCCTCTGCGGCTTGTTGTGTTTTCTGTAGCTCCAAGATTTGGGCATTTAGCTCGTCTTGTTGTTTTGCTAAAAACTTAGCGTCAACGCCCCTTCCGCCCACACCCTTAAGCGTGCGTGTCAGCATCTCTACGGCTTTAGGCTTCAGCAAGGCCTTGACGTTGTTTACCGTAAGATCCAAGGCCGCTTGAGCCTTTGTCTGCTTGGCTATCGCCGCGTCTGCCCGCTTCTTCAGTCGGGCCTGATGGCGAGACAGCGGACTGGTAACCTCTTTTTGGTAGAACTTGGCAATCTTCTGACGCATGGCTTTTTTGGCCGCTCGGGCGTCCTTGACCTTGTCAAACTTTTTGACCCCTAGCTCGGCTATTTCTTCCCTTAACGCCTTGATTTCGGCATCCCGTCCTTTAAAGAAAGTCTTGGCCTCGTCACTGCTTAGGTACTGATCTAGCTTTTTAGCCTTCCCCGAGCTGATGTAGGCGCTAAACGCATCATCATCCACCATTGCGCGAGACGTGGCCATGGCGATATGATCGTTTTGGGCCTTTTTGGCGAAGGCTGACGCACGGTTAAGTGCCGCCTGCGCCCCCCGAAGGTCGTTTCCGTAAGCGTTAAGACTGTTGCGGACGGCCATGTGTACTGATTCCGAGGCTTCTGCGGCTGTTTTTGCGTCTTTAGCTTTTTCAATATCTTTGACGGCGTCGGCCCGCGACTTTACTGCGTTTTTGGCCTCGCTCTTCATGATGCTTGTTTCTCTTCTTACGATGTTGACGAGGCTGTCCGCTGGACCTCCGGCCCGCGTCCCAGCATCATAGGCGACCTGCTGAAGAATCGCTCGTGCCGCGCCTGTCTTATCGTCATTTGCGGCCTTCTGAAGGGCAGCGGCGACGTCAACGGGGTTGGTCCTCTGTTCCGCACTGAGGCCGTCAACAGCCTTGGTTAGAAGGTTTTTACCATCATCTAGGCGATCAACGTGGCGAAGTCGGGCGAGGCCTTTTGCCGTCTTGCCTGCGCCGCCTAAAGCTTTCGCCGCCTTTCCTACAAAGGGCAGACCCATAAAAACATCCGGCTCTAGCAACATGATGCCGAACGTGGGAACGCCCACCATTACAGCAGCGGTTGTGGGGTTTGCTTCCCCGAACTCACCTAGCATGACAGGCCCAGCCTCTGTAAGCAGTCTGCCCGCATTGTCCGTGGTAGTGGCGATCTCCTCGACAAGACGGTCACTGTTCCAGATCTGCCCCATCCGCTTTAGAATCCAAGTCCCTCGTCCCGAGGCTTTATCACCAAACTCTCTGACATAGTCTTTGTGCGCAAGATGATACGCGGCCCCGATTGCCTCTGTAGGCGCGTATCTGAAGATAGAGTCAGCCGCGTTCGCAACTCCTCCATCAGTGATATAAGTAGCAACAACGCCCTTTTCGGCAACTTCTTCGGCCTCTTCGCCCCGTTTGCCGATGGTGCCCGCGATCTTACGGTGGGGCAAAAAGGGCGCGAGCAAAGGCTTGAGCACTGGAAGTGTCGAGATAGGCCCGAGAATGCCGGTTCCGTCAAGGTAGTTCTGGAGGGCGTCATCGTTACGCCTGTACACGAACGAGGGCGTGCTTCGCTCAATACGGGAGATGTCGCCACGGGCAAGCCCTTCGGCCTCTGTTCGGATCTCGTCTCTCTCTGAAACGTCGAAGGTCGATAAAGGCTTGTTGTTTGTAAGCTGCTTAATATAGTGCGCTTTTGCAGAAGTATACGCGATGTCTAGGTTAATCCCTCGGTTTTTGCCTGTAGGATCTTCGTAAATCGGCTTGTAGACATCCATCGCCAGCGCGGTTTTTTGCGGTCGATAGGCATTGCTTAGGTACTTTTTGCGCTCCGTAGGGCTATCAAACGCAAACTCCGCAAACTCTGTAGACGTGGGCGTAGCCGTGAGGCCCAGTGAAACGCTCTTATAAAGCTCGGGGTCTGAAGTGTCTGAATGTAGCACCTGCTCCGCAGACGGCTTCATCTCCTCTGCCTGCTGGGCGTCAAAGCCTGTGCCCGTCATGTTCGCAGTGCCGACAAGTTTACCGTTTACAACGCCCACCGAGCGGTATTTTACCTTTCTGTTCTTAGCTTCTTCTTGAAGCCTTTTCTGGTCAGCATTGTATGCTTCAGCGTCACGCCGGAAGTTCTCTTTGAGGTCAGCGAGGTCTTTGTATTCACGCCCTAGTTGAGTCATCGACATCACGTTCAAGGCTTTAAACTCGTTATCCCCGAGCTTGTCGTGCTCTTCCTGCCGCAAAGCCTGTCCGACGATTGCGTTAAGGCGGTCCTGTCTAGCCGCCTTGTTAGGCTCAATGTTGTTGGTCGAAAGGATGTTATCAAGAGCCAGCTCTTGTTCGCTGACGAGGCCTGCGCCTTTTGTATAGGCGGCTTGCCTCAAAGCGTTAGACGGCAGTCGAGACCGTAAATCCGCGCTCATGTCCGTAGTGGGCTTCTTTTCTACCGTAGGACGCATCAGTTTAGCAGCGGCGTTACCCTTGTCCGCTTGGGTCTGAACGTACTTATTAAGTTGATCAGGAGTAAACTTGATAAACTCGGCGTAACTAGGCCTTTCAAAGTTAGGCTTTGAAGGCTCTGGCTCTGGCTCCGGCGGAGCTACAGGAGCTTCAGGAACCTCTGGGACTTCCGGGACAGTTTCTTCCGCCATAATGACCTACAGTTGATTTAGCTTAGTGTGAAGCGGGATTGCTGTGAGATTAGACTTACCTACCTTCAGAGTCGCCGTCCAGTCTCCCGTTGGTCCAAGGCCTGCTTGCGCCATAAGCTCAATCTTCGCAACGTCAGAGAGTCCGCCTGCAGTTAAATCCGAAGGTGTGATTACAGTGCGTATGGACACATCCTGATTGGTCAACCTGTCAGCGGAAGTCGCGCTGGTGTAGAAGCCCGGATAGTGATAAGTTATTGCGGGGGAAACGGTAGGGTCATAGCTTTTGGTCGATATTGTAACCCTTGGCGACAACGTCCTCATCGTCCGCTCAAGGACATAGGATTTTGCGGGCGAAGATGAGTCCGTGACCTTGATGTAAAACAGTCCGAAATGCTCATCTTCATTGGGATCCCAGACATCGGTTCCAGTTGTGTCTGTCGCCGTAACGACAATCTTCGTCAAGTCGGCGTTAGCCAAGACCAATATGGCCCCCACTTGTGAGTCTGTGTCCATACCAAGTTCTATGGAAATGCTAGAAGGCAGCAGATTATAAGACACGTCAGCAATAGATGTAGCGGTACCGGCAACTGTGGTCGTCGAGCTAAAAGCGTTGTGGTTCATGGTGGAGAAGATGTTCCGCGAGCCGGAACCCACCAATACCCCGCCAGACAAGTCTGCGTAGGTGGTTTCGTCGGCAACGCCATCTTGGAGCACAAGCCTTGGAAGATGGTTGTGCCTAAGAGCGCCTAAAGACAGATCTTCGAGACTAAGTTGGTTTATACCACTAGTTGTTCCGATGGCCGATTCAAACCTGAGGTTTAGTGAATCAGCGGTAAAGTCGGAATCCGGGTCAAGGTAGGTGTAAATGATGGCCATTAGCGGAGCATCTCCAAGGCAAAAATCTCCCTATTGGCGATATAGGTGTTGCTATCGGAGGAGGAGCTTTCCATCGACGCGCGGATGTTCATGACCGCCACCTCGATAAGGTGCCTGCCCGGTGAAAGCTCTAGAATCGTGTCCACGGTCACCGGAAGCCTCGCCCCCGAAAGGCCGCCTCCACATTGGGGCGTGGCAAGCTCCGAGTCGGTATTCGGCTCGACCACAAGCCCTCTCCCTTTAAATCCACGGTAAAACTCATTAGACGAATCTCCGGTGCCTAGCACCGATTCAAACACAGTGGTCCCGTCAATCTTGAGTCCCACGCTATACCCGAAGCCTTTTTGGTCAATCCGGGCCACGCCTGTACCTGCAATAAGCTGAAGCGAGGCGCAAATCCAAACGGTTCCGCCCTTGGCCACAAAATCAAGTGACAAGCCGTTGTCATCAAAGGTCTGCCAGCCATCGGTGCTTGCGATGGTTGCCCACTTGGCCTTGTTAAGGTAGTCCAGAACGCTCGGAGACTCAGACGCGGTGTGCAAAATAAAAGCTGCGTCTTCTGCTAGCTGAGTCCGTGCGATCGGGGGCGTCTCGGCGCTGATGTTATGCTCGTCAAGAGCGCCGGAGGCTTCCGAAACAATCGGAATAAAGTTCTCATTGATACCATCAGTGTCGATGACAGCGCCCGATTTAATGTCGTATCTTGGGTATCTCCAAGCCATCTGTCACCCCGGTGTCTGTGCGCCACCGAAGTAACGCGGAGACTCGTCGAAAGATAACCCCACAAACTCCCAAGCGCCGGTCCCTCGAATGCGGAACTTAAAGGTCTCGGCTGAGGGCAGGTAGATTTGCGCCCTTGTCCAAAACGGACGACGCTCTTTATACTTGCCCCCTGAGTCCAAGGCTTCCTCACCCCAAAACGGAGGCACATCCATAGTGGAGTAGCGAGTCGTGGTGACCGTCTCCACAACGGTGTCTCTCCAATCACGCATCACCTCTACGGTAATGTCGGCCTTCTCCGTCTCCCGGAACCAAAGGTAAAGCTTAGGCACTGTTTTTTTGGACAAAGAGGCCTGACCGTCAAGCCACACGGTTTCGATCAGGGCTTCGCGACTGTCGATGAGGGCCGTTAGGGACTCGTCTGATCGATTTCCCACATGGTCTAGGAGGTAGACGCCAGAATGTCCCTCGTCGCCCGCCACAGAGCCTGCTGCGAGCATATATGAACGATGGTCTTGTGTGACACATACAGAACGGGGCTGAAAGTCAGTTCGGATGCGCCAGCCGTTGCCATCGTAGATGAAGCAGGTGTCGTTTTCAACATTGCCGTTAGTAGACACCCAGCACCGGTACTCGTTAGTTTCAGGGTCATACGCCGAACAGGCTTGCGGAAAACGTGATTTTGTGGCCCGTTTGAAGTATTTGTCCAGCGCGCCGGAAATAGGCGTGATGCTCTCGCCGTCGTAACTGTAAAAGCCGTCAGACCCTAGCCAGATGACATTATCTAAAGTCGTGGTCTGTAGGGACGAGGGTGCGTGACATCCGATCTCCGACGATAACGGTTCAGGCCTAAAACGTGCCCCGTCGTCGGACACTTGTACAAGGAATGAGCTTCGGCGGGTAAACACTAAAAGCCCTTTAGGGCATCGCCACAGACCTGTGATTTCACCGCCAGTCGCGTCAGGGTAAATCTTCTCACGCGCTTTAAACGTCCCCCATTGGCCCGGCATTGAAGGCATGATGGCAGACTCTTGTCCTTCGATATTGCCAATCCATAGACGCCCAAAAGCAACCTTACAAAGCTTAAACTTTGGTACAGCTACAATGTCTAAAGCTTCACGAGTTAAAAACGAGTCCGGGATGTTATCAGGATAAATGGTCGTCACGTTGTCGGGGAGCGTGGCAAACGCATTGGCTACCGAAGCAGAGTTAAGGGCAAGCTCGTAGAACTTGACGTCCCCTGAGTTTTTGAGGTCTTTTGTCCGGTGTATGATCCGACCGACACAGTGCTCTGGTCCAGTCGGAACCCCCGCCCAAGCTATCTGCATCCTAAGTGCATCCACGGAAACGCCTATCGCCGCCGCACCCATGCCGACCGAACCGGGAAAAGCGTTGTTTACCTTTAGCTTGGCGCCTTGACGTGTAAACTGGACAGGCTCACTGGCGTTTGAAAGCGCCGACAGGTTGCCCCAACGGTCGATAAACTGAACCTTGCAGCGCCATTCTCCGGGGTTCAGCCAGCCGGTTGCTGTGACGGCAGAATCGGTAAAATCGCTAACCGTGCCAAGGCGGCAATGACCAAAGCCGTAAGTCATGCCGGAAACACCTGCGGTTCTAAGCATGTAACCTAGCCCGGAGTGAGCGTAGCCGGTGTCATTTGACCCGATAATCGTATCCGTCTGGGTAACGCCCATGTTGGAATCTTCCGGGCCGCGCGCTGAAGGTGTCTCTGGAACGTCGGAAAAGCCTAGAGGGGCAATGATTTCGCCGTCGTAAAAGTACGCCCGTCCGTCTTGGGGAACGATAACAATCCCTGTGCCTGTAGCCTCAAACTGTGTAGGAAACCGAATCGCATTGTCGTCCCGCAGAACGTCCTCAACCCCGTGCGAACTTGCGGGAGAAGATAGAAGTTGCCGCCAGTTTCGATGCCAACCCCTGAACTCCCACAGTTCGTAGCCTGTATGGAGGAGCAAAACGCTACGCTCTCTGCCGTATAGCTTGGTATGGAAGATGCCGTGCTGATGCTGTCCGTATACCGGATACTCCGGGTACACGGTTCGGAGCGCACGAGGGTTTCCTGTTGAGCCGACAGAGGAGAGAGGACGTTCGCCCGGCGTTCCGTATTTAAAGTCTTGCTCAAACACCAAGGTGTCTTTGATGGGGACATACGCGGCTGGTCCCCAGATGGAGCGAAGGGTGCCTTCGTCCATCGGGTACATGTTCTTGATCTCATGAGCAAGCTCATTAGGAAGGAATAGCTTCCCAGCCTGTGTTCTTAGGAGATAGGGGCCAAGAGAGGCCACTCCGCGCTGGTCCGCCATGATTAAGCCTTCTTCTTAGGTCGCCCCACTTTCGGAGCGGAAGGCCGTCCAAGTTTTGCGGAAGCGGGCCGTCCCACCAAAGTAAACTGCTCCCAACGCTCAGAGTTGGGCCGGACGATTTCGGGGGCAAAGCCTGTAGCAAGCATTGTTCCCTCGATAACACCGTTAGGACTGTGTGTAATAGAGACCAGAGTCCCTTGAAGTTTACGTCCGACCGAATCAGACCAAGTATAAATCCCACCGCAAACCATATCTGCCTTCATTCTATAACCCCTCCCAAATCATCCGTTGATAAACGACGGTTCCACTTGCGCCCTGTCCGGTAGCCGGTGGCCCGTGTCATACGACGTAACACAGGTACGTCCGGGGTGCGAAGGTCACCGTATCTTTTCGATAAAGTGAGAAGAGCTTCTTGATATTTTTCTTTGCTGACCTGAGACATGACCGCATTGCCCATGTTCTCGTAAAGGTATACCATGGCACGCTCTAAGAGCACGCTCATGCACTCCGCATGGATAAGCGGGGTGTCTTGGTCGTCAACAAGCTTGGAGGGCCTCACAACGGCGCGGATCTCTGTAACGTACCGCTTGTCAGGCTTAGGGTAAAACTGCATGGTTTGATACCCGTGGATGTCACGAAGGCGGCGATTGTAATCAGGGAGAAACTCGCCAGTGTCGTACCAAATGCCGTCATTAACGCTGTCGGCGCGCATCTCTGCTAACAGAAGAAAATCTTCTGCGACATCAAGCTGTGATCGCTGAAGTCCCGCCGCCTCGTTAGCAAGCTCACCGTAGTTTGTCATGTCCGTCGATGTGCGCTTCCGGTAGATTCGGATGTATACACCACTTTGATTTAAAGACTGACGGGTGTATGTTGAGCTACTGAAGCTGATGCTGTTCAAGTAGCCCAGAGCGTAGGTAATGTTCGGCAGCGAGACCTTAATCGCAGGCAAAAAGCCCTTGACCAGCCCGTTGTGCTTAACGGCGGCTGATGCGGAAGATGGTGGAGACTCGAACCGAGGGGTTCGGAATCTGTTCCGGGCGGGGTTGTTGCCGTCGGTCGAAATAGAATAGTTGGGAAAAACTGTTGTATTCGTGATTTCCAAAGGCTGCGCGAAGCCCTCCCAACTGCCGAGGCCGGGAAGCTGAAACTCAACGTCGCGCTTGCCCCAAGTGTAGGTCACCTTATACTCAAAGGTTCCGGCAGGCTCCGGTCCAAGCCAAGCGGCAGCTACCGTGCCGCCTGTAATGGCAAGACTTGCTGCCGGTGGAACGCTTGGTCCGCGCATGTGGATATGTTGTCGGCGAAAGATGCAGCGAGGAATCCCCGAAGCTACTTGGCTAGGGGGTCCGTCAAGCTCAAACTCTTCTGCCTCCCGCTGACCGTATACGTCGAGCGGGTAGTTGATGTCTTGGTCTCGAAGCCGGGCGGAGCGAAGCTCAATGAGGTCGTCCGGCAAGGCGTAAGCATCGGTGTAAATCCGGTACTTGAAGTCACCGTTGCCGTAGGTTCCGATGTCCCAAGGCGTCACCAAGGTAAAGTAATAGTAGTTGTCCGAAGCGTTTTTCCACACGGAGCGGATTTGATTTCGGATTTTAGTCCCATCGGCGGTTGTAATCTCTATGCGGCGCCCGTCCCAAGAGCGATCAAACTTCCAAGCATTAAAAACGGCGGGCTTGGCTGCTTGCTGTGCGGACGTATAAGTAGTGCGCCATGTCCATGGATCGCGTGTCGTAGGGCTTCCGGGCAGCGTGTTAGCACCTGCCAAACGGACGTTGTCAAGAACCCCGTTGTCAACGTCACCAGCTAAAGAGGTAACATCCGGCTCTGTAGCCAGATGCACCTTAGATTCAAAGAAGAGAAACGGCGCTTCCAAGGCCAACACATTGTAAGCCCGGTTGATGAAGTTGTTGACGCGAGATGTCGCTTCAGACGACTGGGTCGGTGCCCAGTCCGCCTGAGCGAACATCGCGTCCCGAATCTCTTTGAGATTCATCGTCTACTAAACGCCGCAATCAATGGCAGCAAGAACAAAGTCTGTGGCACCAGTGCCCGCGTCTGTTGCGAACGCCTGACCAATGACTTTGTGCTCGGCGGTGCCTGTCAAGTCGGTAACTTTGCCTGACCCTGCGGGCATAATGTCAACGCCTTGGGTGACACTGCCGTCTGCGAGAACGCTGCCTACACCACGGCGCAGAATGAACCCGTAGGAACCACTTGCGATTGTGTGCTGGGCAACGCCTACGGCTGCTGCGCGGGTAGTAGTCGCTGCGCCCACGCCAACGGTGTAGGCGGAAGAGATCGCAGCAATAGCGCGACCTCCAACCAGACCCTTCGTAAGCTCGGCGGACGTTTTGACATAGACCCATTCTTGCGCCCCGTTGTCCCCGTCAGGGACGGTGAGAACAAAGCCAAGAGGAGCCTGTTGGTCAGTAGTAACAGTGGTGGCGGAAATGCCAGATGCTGTGAAACCCATGATAAACTCCTTATGGGGTGCCTGCGCCGGTGACGACGAAGTTGGAACGAAGCTGCGTGGTGTGGAGGCCCATCATGAGCACCAACTCGTAGCGGAAGATGTCTTGGTCAGGGATTCGGAACGGTCCACGGAGAGCGAAGTCGCCCTTCGTTTCGCGAGCCGCATCGTGGCCAAGGGTAAACAGGTGCCAAGTCGGAGTCTTGAGACCGTAGATGATGCCGTCCTGCGCAGCCGCGCTGAACAGTTTGGTTCCGGCTGCGTCCACAGCGCCGATGTCAATGGAGTCATCGAGGTAGAAGTCAGCTTCGAGGAACTTCACGCCCTGACGGACGAGAGGTGGGGCCTTGTCGCCTTCAACCTTGATCACGCGAACTTGGTCGTCCAAGTCGTCGATGTAGTTGAGGTAAGATGACTCATCACCGATCATCAGATCGACGGGACCAGAGGTCTTGCCTTGACGCGATGCGGCGAAGTACGCCTTACGCATTTGGCTACGACCGTTGACAGCAAACGAGGTGATGTCTTCGTACTGGTTGTTCCAGCCGTTGATTGTACCTTGCGTCAAACCGTGGATGGTGTTGCCGGTGGTACCTTGGTCTGCGATAGATCGCTGTTGCAAGATGCCTTGGCGGGCAGAGCCATCGGGGGTGAACTGCGCGTTACCGTTGAGGGTAACAAAGCCGCCGACACCGTTGCCGTTTCCTGTTCCGAGCTGATTCGAGATCCGCTCGTGGAAGTCAGACAGCGCCAACTCTGGATAGTGCTGAAGGATTCGTGCGAGGTCCATCTCGCCGTTGGCCTCAGCCAAGTCCTTGCCGGGAACGTCGAACGCATAGATGAGACGCGGAGCAACCACGTTTCCTCGGTGTGCGTTTTGTGTACGCCCACCAGCGATGACTTCCGAACCAGTGGTGACTTGTGTCACGCTACCGGGACCATCTGTTACAACAGCAAACTCACGCTTTGGCCCTTTTAGGGCGGCGCGCTCAAGGTTGCCGTTCATCATTACTTTTTCCATCAGGGGATGGAACTTTACAAACATCTCGCTGTATGACGGCATCAACTCATTTAGAGCAGTCGCCAATACGTCAGGTGAAATAGCCATTAGGCTCTCCTAGTTTTGGTTTTACTTAATGCACTTCGCGCAACATGTGATCTCCAGTCCTTCAAGGACATTGCGTCAGTATTCGGTGCAGTAGACTGCGCTGGGGGTCTGCTAGGTGTAGTAGCCCCCGCCGTTAACTGTGCGCCCGGACGAGGCTTCGCAGCCCTTTGCCTGCCCGCAGCGGCAAACCGCAGCGCGTAAGCATCAGGAACTCCATCGGCCTTCGCCTTTCTCGCAATCCCAAGAACATCATCCGAAAGGCGCGAGGCTTTCGCTGCGGTCTCAAGATCCCAGCCCTCTTCGAGCAGGTCTGCAAACTTTGTTGCGAGTTCATTACTCTCGAAAATATCGGAGTTTGTCTCGCGAAACGTCTGTGCGTAAGCATCTGCTTCGGCCTCAATGGCGGCCTCTACATTTGCCTTAAATCCCTCATATTCCGTCTGCATCGAGGTGTACTTGTCGTCAAGCTCACCATACCGACCTTCCCAGTCAGACAGTTTTGTGGAGTATTCCTCTACACGAGGGTCTTCGCTGCCCCCCATAAGTGCTTCGTAAAGCCTACGAGTATGGTCCGAGGACTCTTCGTGTTCTTTAATCTTAGCATCAGACCGAGAGGTGTAGTAATCGGAAAGCTTGCTACCCCAACCGCGCACAGGCTCTGGCAGAGCATCATGTGTGCCATCCCAATCGTCCCACCCAAAATCGTCATGAGAGGGGAAAGAGGCGAGGGCCGAGTCACTTTCCGTGTCGTCGGAGAGGGAGGGAGCCGAAGTGGCAGGAGCGTCATCGGAAGCGACGTCAACCGCCTCTGCTTCAACAGGCGCGTCAACTGCCCCGGATGCTGGTGCTTCAGCCCCCGCCTCAGAAAGTTCTTCATCCATGTTTTCCCCCCTCTTTATTACCCAGTTTTCTGGCGACAATAATGGTCATCGCCCGAGTTTTTTGTCGAGGGTTTGTTCCGGGGTCTTGCATCCCGGCGGGAAGAAGGCTGACTAGCTCTTGTGGAAAGCTATCGTCGTCAGGCCCCATGTCTTCCTCGTGTTCCTCTCCCTCTTCTTCGTAACCAGAGCTTTTGCCCGGCTGCTTCATGATCAGATCGTACCCGCATTCGTCCAACATCTCTTCGAGTTCCGCCTGATTCTGAGGCGGACTCTCGTTTAACTTGGAGACTAGCTTATTCATTGCGGGCATGACGACCTCATAACGCCTTTAGTGGACGTATATTTTGCTGTCAACTTTTCCAGACAACTTAGCTTTTTCTTTTCTTCGGGTCTTGCGCTTGTGTTCAAGGTCATTGTAACCTTGTTTTTTTGCTTTTCGCTCGGCTTTGGACCGCGCCATATCGTGATGGTCTTTCCATTGTTTAGAGTCTGCCGAGACAATCGCGCAGTCAGGATTATTACGCTGGTACTCGCGCCAATCAGATCCCGATTCAAAAGACTTGCCTATCTGCCCAACAACAAGAGGCTTCGACGGCATGGGCCCGATTAAGGCGACTTCGCTAATCACCGTAACCATTAACGCCTTACACTCCGGGCATGTCGTTTTACCATGGTCCGCAAGAGGCACTACGATGTCGTTAAAATAACCACACCCTTTAGGACATTTAAAATCATAGATAGGCATAATGTTCCCTCACTTTTTGTAGCCGCCACGCGACCCTCGTTTGCCAAGCATCTTTTTTACTTTTTTCTTTCGCGCGTCTTTATACATTATTTGCCTACGGCTTTTTGTGCGGCTTTATGCGCTTCTTCAAAAGAGGCCCCGTCGAGCATCATACCGATCATCATTTTGATGTGCTCAGGACTGTGGTGCTCGGCGTGCTCCTTCATTTGCGCCTGTTGCTCCGGGGTCAACTTAGACTCACGCATCGTTTTTGAGGCGACTTGTTTTACATCAGGCATTCCGGGCATTATTTTTTCCTGCACTTACACTTAGATTTTTTCTTACGAACTAGAGGCGCTACAAGGCGAAGGACGGAACCTGCAATATCGAGGATTTTCTTGATGGGGATACGCATTACGGCCTACCGCCACCGGGGCGCCCGGGCGGGCGCGGAGACGGGCGTGCGGGCGCGCGACCTGCTTCGTCCGCTACACTTTGTTTTGAGTTTTTAGCGCGTTGCGCCGCAGCATTCTCGGCCCGTTTTGCATCCGTAGCGTTTGTGGGAATCTTTTTCGGAGCGCCATGGCGAGTGCCACCCTTAGCCTTACGCTTCTTAGCGGAGCCTTTTCCGTTAGGACCGAGGACTGAGGCAATCGACGATGCCGCTACGTCCTCTAGGGATTTTCCAGTGCCAAGACTGTTGTACTTAAACGCCATAAGAACTTCCTACATCATGGGGGGTTCGTTTTCGCCCATCTCATCGTTTTCCGCTTCAGGAGGCAATTCATCTTCTTCTTGCGCTCGGGCGCGAGAAAGGGACTCTTCGGGGTCCATTCCCTCCTCTTCCATGCGAGCAAGGATGTCTTTCACAGCCTCATTTTCTTCGTCGCCACCAGCTTCTTTAAGAGCCTCTACCAGCATGGCCATAAGGTCATCCTCAGGAGGCGCTTCGGGAGCCGCTTTGTCTGCTTTTGAAGGCGAGTGTGCTGCAACGGCGCGTGACGCGATGCCTTCTAGCTTGCTTCTCATGTTACCATAATCCATATTTACCACCTAAACTTTGGGGAAGCCGGGACCGCCGCCCGGAAGAGGCATTTGAGGCGGTTCTTGAGTTCCCGGAGGAAGTCCGCCTGTGACGACGCTATCGACTCCCGGAGGTTGTCCCGCTTCAGCGGGCAGTCCGGCATCCATGCCCGTCATGGATTCGGCCATGCTGGTTGGGGATGGAGTTGGAGGCGGAGGCATCATGACGTCTCGAATCTGCAAAAGATCTAACAGCTTTACAATAAGCTTTTCTTTATCCACATTTGGCGCTTGCATCAACAATGGGAAGTATTGTTGGAACTTTTGAAGCTGAATGATTTTGTGGTTCTCAGTAGGAGAGTACGGCAGCGCGTCGTAATCAAAATCTAAAGGCTCTTCGTTAGGGTCACGCTGGGGGCGAAGCCGAAGCGTTTCACGACTAACGTCTAATACCTCTTGGCTTCCCGTTAGCCGGATGGCTAGTTTAGAATCAGGGTCGAGGTACTCCTCGTAAAGCCCGATGACTCTTTCTGCTAAAGATGAGACCAAGTCTTCGATTTGCTTTATTCGTCGTCCGTTTCTTGTTCGGGTCGCAGTGTCGGCAAGCGCGACCTCTGTAGCAACGTCCGCCACACCCACAACCCCCCGACTATACTGAGGGATGCCGAGGATAAACTCAATGACTTGATTGCATCGGTTACGCATCTCTGAAAACTGCGGCGAGAACGCGGGCATTGGGGTGGAGCCGATGATGTCGCGCAGCGGGGCATTCGCTTTCCCTTGGATAGAAATCATCGTGCCCGGCTGATTTGCGTCTTGCAGCGCAGTCATTATGGCTTCGGGGTTATCCGCCAGCGCCGTGTTGACGAGCATAACAGGTGTGGACGTATGCGCGTGCCATAGCTCTAGGGTGTCAATCTCATTGAGGCGCTCTTGGAGCGATTGGACTAGCTTGACGTCAGAGAGGCCTGCGAGGTCCGTCATGTTCTCGTTAAACGAGAGCATTACAAACGGATTGCGTATATAGCGATAGGGAAGCTCGCCCTCGAACAAAGGCTCTTCCACGTCATCAAGGAAGTGGTAGTACCGGCCTTCACCTTCAAAATCGTACACTTCATACACGGTCACCCACTTGTACACGTCGCGCGAGGCTTCGTTAAGGTGGCTTTTGTTGCGGGCTTGATCGCGAAGGAACGTCGGGAAGCCCCCGAAGACGGCCCGGTCAGCAACCTTGTTGTTGTACAAAGCGCCCTTGCGCCCTCGCTTTTTGGTCCTGCCCTTAAACTCGGCTTGCGTCAGAACGGTAACTTCAACAAGGTAGCGGGTGTCTTGAAACTTTGCCGCGGCCATATCAAAAAAGATATACCGAGGGTCAACAAAAAACATCTCTACGCTGTTTTTTCTAAAGTTCCAAACTGCCTTCATAAAAGCTCGCCCGCAGATAGATGCGCCGGTTGCGGTCTTCCACAGCAGGGAGTGCAGCATGTTTCTGTTGTAGGTATCGTTAATCAACGCTTCGCGAAAACGAGCGGCGTGTCGAAGCTCGTCGCGGCGGGCAAGGACTGTAACTTGCGGATTTTGCGGACACACATTGGCGATCATCGTGTCGATAAACGCATACGGGTAGTTGGTTTCAAAGTTGACCTCGCCTGACGAGCCTGCGCCGATGGTCGTAGAACCCGTAGGAAGCTCTTCTTCCCGATTCCAATACTCCGACATGTACCAAGACCGCCAGCGGTCCCAGTCTTGCCTCTCTGTGCGAGATTTCGAGCGATGTGCTCTAATGATTCCTTGAATCTGCTTGCCTGAAAGCGGCATAGTCCCCCCTCTTTAAAAAACTACTCTAGAACTTGACCACCGGAGGCCGTTCGTCCCCGGCGCGCTTCTTCTTCCTCAAGGCTCTCGTCTACATTACGTCGCTGAGTAACAAAGTCTCTTCGACCCTCAAAGTTGCCCGGACCAGAGATGCGGTTAAGCACAGTTCCTGTTGAGCCGGAGCCTTGGCTTCGCGCTTGGCTTCGGGCGTTTTCTGTCATGTCTGGAAAAGACCGGCGGGCCATCGTAATGGCTTTATCAACTTCCTCGTCAATGTCTGCGCCTGCGGCGATAGCATCGTAGTCAATGTTACTCATCGCAAGGCCTGAGACTCTGCGGGCAAAGTTTCTGTTGGCTTTTCCGCTAGACATTGAAGAAGCAATCTTTGCTTCGAGCGCGGGTTGCAGCAGGGCGAAAGCCGCAGCTTGTTGTCTCCCGGAGGTCCCGCCTGATGAAGGCGCGTCACCAAAGTTTCGGGTGCGCTGAGAAAGGGTGCCAACCAGAGATCTGACGTCTGTGGCTTGATCGTAGGTGCGTCCGGCTGGATCGGGAGCTTCTCCTTGCATTTCTTCAGCAGAAAACGGATCGTAAGTGTAGTTGAGCTGCATGTCTTCTTCGGTCAGGCCGCTTTCACCGGGGGTGCTAAAGTCTCGGGCGTCTACTTCTGATGTGGCCCCAAAAGTGTTTTCAACTTCTGACTCTCCGCCCTCAAGCATCGCTAGCGTCGGGTCTGTAAAACCGCCGGGGGCAGCAGGTGTCGTTTGCGCGGGGGCGGAGCGGCTAGATGCACCACCTGATGAACCTGTTTTTTTGTACAAGCTTCCCTTGCCCGTCATCTCCGAGAAAATAGAAGCGTGAGCCTTAGTCCCCTTTTTGGCGACACCCTTTTTGCCGTCAGGGCCTACAAACTCGTAGTCGCCTGCGGCGTTCTGGGTGTAGCTGTACCCGCCCGCACCTTTAAATGGAGCCTGCTTTGTGGTTTCGCCCTCCATCACGAACTCGTCTTCGAAGTCAGGGTCGAACTCTTTGGGGATATTTTCAAACATCGGCGCGGGACGTTCTGTTCCGGGGCGAACGCCTCTTGCTACAGCTAGCTCTCGTCCAGCTTGTATCTGGTCCTTACGTTCAGCCTCTCCTTCTGCGTCAAAAAGGCCTCCGCTTTCTTCAGCTTGAGGCATCCCCGTGCCACGATCTTTTCTTGCTGATTTTTTAGCGCCCGCGAGGGCTTTGCGCGCAGCAACTACTCGATCATCTCGTTTAAAAGCCATTGTATTTCCTTAAGCCTAAGCTGTTTCGTCTGTTGTTGCCGTGACCATCACAGGGTCTTGGGCGTTTATTACTGCCGCGCCGGGGCGCTTGGGTGCTATTTTTGTACTTACGGCAGCGGCCAAGGCGTTCATGGCGGAGGCCTGAGGACCAGTAGCCGGTTTTCGCCCTACGTTCAACTTAGCAAGAGTCGCTCTGTCTTGAACGCGGCCCTCGCGGGCTGTCGTTCGATAGCCATGGCGAAGATGGCGGACAAAGGCTTCGTCAGTGACGAGGCCTGAAGCCTTCTTACCCTTTTGAAAAGCCTCAGATTGTGTCAAAGCGGTAAGCATTTTCTTGTGCTCGGGGCTTGCTCCGGGCCTGAGCATGTTATCGAGCACGCTAGCCTTTTGCTCGTTCATATCCGCCATGTACCTCTTCTTGTCTTCGGGGGAGGTTAGACCCCGATTGACTGTAAGGTCCGCCGCTTCCATAATGTCGGTAGTGCGGCCACCTGTGCTCGCAGAAGCAATCTGTTGTATCTCTGCGTTAAGCTTTCCGCCGGTCGCGGCGTTAAGGTTCTCAATGTTCTGTGCCATCAATGTAAGGATGGCCTCTCTACCTTGAGCGCCGCCCGGACCTAAGTAAGGGTTGCCTTCGGGATCTAGTTCTTGTGCAATCTCCGCAGAGCCGCCGGGTTTTACTTTCCCCTCAGCGGCAAGCTCCTCGGCGATAGAGTTTATTGCAGGCTCTATTTTACCCT
>Ga0187217_1000259_pt1 | contig 21981 bp, 44 predicted proteins | sample 15SPOviralmetaG_FD_130165 | JGI IMG/M metagenome (GOLD analysis project Ga0187217, IMG submission 130165) | Marine viral communities from the oligotrophic San Pedro Time Series (SPOT) site, San Pedro Channel, CA, USA - 15 SPOT_SRF_2010-09-15... | ecosystem: Environmental > Aquatic > Marine >... | reverse complement strand
TCCCGGCTTTCACCTGATAGTTAATCACAATGTTTATTATAGTAACACAATAACTTAAAAAGTCAAGTGCATATTAATACTTATACTACCAAAGCAAAAACACGGTTCTTATAAGAACATGCTAATATTAGCAACAACTTATCCATGCACTAAGAGCATAACAGCCTTTACAAAAAAAACATGGAAATCACACTCTTTTAAGGCCCGACTTTTGTGCGTATTTAATAAATACAGGTGAAGTAGAAAAGTTGCAATGATTTTGAAGCTTCCACACACAGACACATTGGATAGACAATGCGGATTATCCATCCGTTACAAGTGATTGACGGGGACCAAAGGTTCACGCACCGCCGGGGAAGTTCCGGGGTATTGCTTTCCTCAAGCATCCACAAAACTTATATAAGGAGAAGTAAAATGGCTACTATGCTATTCAACGGCCTTGTGAGTTTACTTGGAAACCCAAGCCCGTCCAAGGCTTTCGAAAAAGAGATGCTCACTTACGCCAAAACAGAGTACGGAAAAGATTGGCAATATGCCTTTCACTATATGTTAACCCACCAGGGCAAAGGTCCTAAGATGGGAGTACATAACTAATGACACAAGCAATTATGACAGTATCAACTGTGATTCAAGACGCTATAGCTGGCTTGATGGATTTAGTAAAGGAATGGAAACGAAACAGAGCTAACAAAGCCGCGATTCGTAGAACACACAAGGAATTATCCCAACTAACAGATCACGAACTACGTGATTTAGGCATTGGACGTTCTGATATTACATCAATTGCTTTAGGCAATTTTCATGATAAAAGAATGAGCAACGCTACAACTAACAAAAATTTAAGAGGATGGGTATAATGACTGCTATAGAATTAAGAGAAACAACTTGGGACTTTACATGCAAAACGTGTGTAGTAATTAGAAACGTACTATTAGGTATGTGGATTGGACTGATTGCGTTTGGTGAATCAGCAGGCAGAGCTAGAGCGGCCGCTGAACTATCACGTCAAGGCTATCACGAACAAGCACGTAACTTAATGGTTGATCAAGGGAGGATTAAGTAATGTCATTCTTCGCTAGATTATTTAAAATTTCAAAAGCCCACACTCGTGCTAGAAATACCAAAGCAGTATTACATAGCCTAACTGATCATGACTTGAGAGATATAGGAATCAAACGTGGTGATATAGATTATATTGCTGATGAACCAATTCGTGATATGGAAGCCAAGGACAAATATGAAGCTGGCGACCATTATATGCGAGGGAAACCTGTAGCAACTTGGAAAGGTAAAGCTCATGCGTAATGTTATATCTGCACTAATTCCATTTAGTATTATGATGTCAATCCTAGTAGGCGTAATGCTTGTTAACGGATTGTTCTGGGGAGGGTATTTTCACTAATGTGGCCTTACACTGAAGACGAACAAGACTGGGTATCAGGAAGATAAATTAAAAATGACAGAGCTGTCCGCCAAGACGGCTCTGCCATAACTTAAAAGTGTTATGCTTTCTTACTTGCGATTGTAAATTGAATATAACACCCATACAGCAACTAGACCAACTAAGCCCTGTGCAGATAACGCTGTTATCATTCCAGTGATGTTGTCTACTACGCTGATGTTTGGCCAGAACGGAATGTTCTGCCCGTTGAATAAAACTTCAAGCACGATACCTAAAGCGATAAGTGATACACCTACCTCAGTAATGGCACTTGCCCAAGTTTTTACTTTATTTAAGATTTCCATATAAGATCTCCTTTCTAAAATACTAAGTCAACGTCGACTCAGTCAATTATTTAAAGAAGGAAGTTTATAAGTTAAACTAGCATAAATGGTCTAAGGTATGTTAAAGCTAGGTGGGTTACCAACTATTAATGCATATGTGGGTAGTTATCTTGATTTACTTGCTCTCTGTCATTCCATTTATCAAATATCATACTACCTATAAATGCAATAACACCAAGTCCAATTATTCCCCATAGTGCTGGTTCGTTGGCAAGGAGATACACTAATACCTCCAAGCCGTTCATTTGATTAAAGTCTACTTCAGCCATGCTATCTTTCGGCCTTCTGCTTTTCTAAGAGCATGTTCTTTATGTGAACCTGGATATCTCCACGCCCAAATAGCAACAAGGACCATGAAGCCGCCAGTCCATGCTATTGCTTTTAAGTTACCTGTAGTAAACCACATAATAACTAAACTTGAACACATTGTTACGATCATTAAATATTTTCCTTTAGTTGGAAATACTCTCTTCTCGCTCCAGCCACGTAGAAACGGACCAAATAGTTTATGGTTCATAATCCAGTTGTGCATTCTATCACTTGACTTCGCAAAACAATATGCGGCACCAACTGCGGGTGTACTCCAAGGTAAGCCTGGTAGGTAGATTCCTACAAACGCTACACCTAATAGTAGACATCCTAGCGTAAACCAAAACGCTTTCTTTATATTAAAGTTTTTCATCATTGTTATAGTACTTTCTGTAGAGCTTCAATTAATTGATGCATCATTGCATTCGAATGGAAAGGTGTCGGCGCAAGTCGTAGGCGCTCCGTACCTACTTCAACTGTTGGATAGTTGATTGCTTGACAGTAAATTCCATACTCATTTATAAGTTCGTCACTTATAGCTTTACACTTCTTAGCATCTCCGATCTTAATAGGAACGATGTGGGTCACATTTTCGAAGATAGGGATGTCCCTGTTGGTAAGAAGTTTCTTAAGTCTTTTGGCTCGTTCCTGGTGTTGTTCTCGTAGTTCGTTATGGTCTCTCAAATATTTTACACTAGCTAATGCTCCTGCACAAATAACAGGACTCATTGAAGTAGTAAAAATAAACCCCGAAGCAACAGAGCGAATAGCATCAATGATAATACTATCACTTGCAATGTATCCTCCCTGCACTCCGTAGGCTTTCCCTAAGGTGCCATTCAGTATATCGATTTTGTCCTGTGATCCTTGCTCTGCAGAATATCCTGCACCTGTTTCACCATACAGGCCAACGGCGTGGACTTCATCGAGATATGTAATAGCACCGTACTTCTCAGCAAGAGCAACAATGCCTGGTATGTCACTGACGTATCCATCCATGCTATACACGGACTCAAAGACAATACAAGGTGTGCCTTTGACGTCTCGCAGTAGTTCTTCTAAATGCTCAAGATCATTGTGCCTAAATATTTTCTTTTCTGCACCACTGTTTCGTATTCCTTGAATGAGGGAAGCGTGATTCTTGCTATCACTAATAAAAACAATGTCGGGAATGATACGTTTTAACGCAATTAGAGTCCATTCATTTGCTACATATGCTGATGTATAGAGTAAAGCCGCTCCTTTGCTATGCAGTTGGGCGAGTTCGTTCTCTAGGGCAACGTGATAATGACTTGTACCCGCAATATTTCTAGTCCCGCCTGATCCTGCTCCTGTTTGATCAAGTGCAGTATGCATTGCGTCTAGAACCACCTTATGCTGACCCATTCCTAGGTAATCATTTGAACACCAGTTTACTATATTTTTTATAGCATACTTCCCATACCAGATGGCATTAGGAAACTCTCCTCTTTCACGTAAGATGTCGTTAAAGACTCGATAGTTACCTGACTTTTTCAAATCATCAACTGTGTTTTCAAATGGGGTTTTGTCAATCATTGCACAGCTATTTATGTGCGTATTTTATACTAAGTCTGGATAACGAACTTGTATTGTTTGGTATGACCTATCTCAAACTGGTGTAATTGGTTGAGTTGTATATGCTTAAATGTATTAACGATATGTGGCTCTATGCTATTAAACCTTGTTTTAAGTGTGTCTATGTCTCTAGTCATAGCTTTCATTACTTCTTCTGTTTGGTCTTTTTCGAGCAAACAAGTAAACTTCTCAATCTCAATCATGTTCTTAAATTGCTCGTATGTGTCTGTTGTAAAGAAGTCTGATACAACTAATAGTGTATCCGGAGCAACACTATGAAACAGTTTTTGCTCAAACATCACATGCATACTATCTAAAAACAATAGCACGTTATAGTCTTTCAACTCTGTATTACCACTAGTAAAGTAAATGTTGTTAGGATAATTAGTTCTAGCATACTCTATAAACTCTTTGTTATTGTCTATGCCGTGAACCTTTATGTTATAATATCTTCTAAGGACATCAATTCCGCGACCCCATCCACAACCAACATCAAGTATCTTGGCTCCATCTAAATTAATGTCTGTTAACAAATCCAAGTACGCATTGATTTGTCCTGGCCAGTCTTGATCAATAGTTTCTAAATTAAATTTATTGTGTAATTGTTCTAGGCCGTGATTCTGTAAGGGCTTCCAGTCTATGTTCTTTACATACTGTTCAAAGAAGTCTGGGTGTGATAAGTTAAGCACAGGGTTCATTGGCTTAACTTTAGATTCTCGTATATTATCTTCAGCTTGTGCGCCAAGCCTTGCAAATACTTCATCTAATTCTTTTTGTGTTAATTCATTCATAATAGGGTTTAGTCCTGTTAACTGCATGTTGACATGTAAACAATGAATCTCTATGCGTTTGTGTTAACAGGACCTCGCTACTCTCTATATGTTTTGTACCGTGCTATGCACTACCATTTTGTATATCCTACTTATAATTCGGCTTATACTACTTTCACTTTTGATTTATGAAAGCATAGAACTTCTCAGCCGCTTCTAAGACTTCTTCAGTACCAGGTACTACAGGTGCATCAATTTGAACTTTAACTGTGTCACCTTCCTTAGAAAAAGTATATCCGTCCCACTTAGCATAATAGTCCTTCCAGACTGAAACACTAGCAAGTTTTAATACTTCAGCTCGAATTTCGTAACCGTTCTTGTTTGTTGTAATTTTTGGCATTGCCGATTTAAACATTTCTGCAACCTCTTGGGTCTGTTTAAAGATGGCTTCACCGTATTTTGTATCTACGCTCATTATGTTCTCCTTTGTGTGTATGTGTGTAGTGTCACTAATGTAACACAATTATTTAGTTTTGTAAACCCGGTTGGGGTTCAATTTAGATAGAATTTAATTCGTATTTTTTAATCTTATGTATTAATAAAGTACGTCCCATTCCTAATTGTCTTGCCGCTTTTGATTGATTTCCGCAGTTAGTTTCTAAGGCTAACACTATTGCTTTACGTTCTACATCTGCTAATTCTGCTGATAGAGTTCGCTCTACTTCAATCTCATGTTCCGGCCAAAGATCATCAAACATACTCCAAAGCATATCTTGTTCTTGTTGTGGTGTATATTGTTTAATTTCCTTATAAGTTTGTTCCATATCACTAATCCTCTGGCTGTAAGTGTATTTATTCTTGGATAAACCCTAGTGTTTAATGCTGAAGTGTAAATATATTTACACCTAAATGATAAATATGTATGGGCTACTAATATAGGGTTTTTAAATTTATGAATAAGATTGTAACACTGACAACTGCCATGATGATTGGCTTGTTTGTTTCACTAGCTACGACAGTTAGTGCTGAGACTAATACAGTAACATCAACAGTTACTGGTACAACTACAGTTGATAAAACACCGCCTACAGCAAGTGCTCCTAACGTGATGATTAATAATCAAGACGTATGTTCTACAGGAACTAGTGCCGCAGTACAAACACAGGTGTTTGGTATTGCCGGTGGTACTACAATCAGAGATTTAAACTGTGAAAGACTAAAACTATCTAGATCACTTTATGGTATGGGTATGAAGGTCGCGGCAGTAAGTTTATTATGTCAAGATGCAAGAGTCTTTAACGCTATGGAGATGGCAGGAACACCTTGCCCGTACAAAGGGAAGATTGGTATTGAAGCCGCGAAAGCATGGGCTGAGAATCCAGAGAAACGTCCCGATTACGAGAAATGGTTAAAGGAAAATGATCTTGAAGCATACGAAAAAGAATGGAAGAACAAAGCAACGACTTGGGGCGTGGGCCTTGGTAGTCTTGCTATGTTGTTATTCTTACTCTAGTTTAGCATACGACCAACAGTATAATGTAGGTGACACAGGACCTAATGGTGGTACTGTAACATCTGTTGATGTAACATCTGTTGTTACAGGCACTGAAGTTGGTCTAAATGGTGGCTTCGAAGAAACAACTACAACTACACTATTCACTGAAACTGTAATAGAACAAATATCAACATCAGAACAACAAACAGTTACAACTACAACTGCTGTAGAAACAACCACAGCTAATCAATTAGGAGACATCGACACAAGTAATGGTTGGAGTACACAAGGTACTGTTAGTGTTGGCAGTGGTACTTGTAGCTATAGTGGAACATTACAAACAGGTGAAGCCTGCATGGGTCCACAAGCAAATGTTCCAAATTCAAATGCCAGCTCTGATATCAATTGGCAACCTAATGGATCTAATTCACTAGGTGGTGGACAAGTTGGCTCTGAGTATGTTGAGATAACCCAACTGTTGACAGAAGCTGAGATACAAGCAGGCTTTGATGTAAATTATGGTGTTACTGTTGAGTCACACAAATCAAACGCAACTGTGCCGGTTTGTTCTAGTACTAGTGGAGACTGTAAAGATCTAATTAAAGTATCTATTTACATGTTCTCAGGAGCACCTGGCGGACAAGGCGGAACTCGAGTTGCTTCATTAACCCACCGCGAAACTTTAACTTATTCAGGAACACAAACCTACGCTTATAACTATACAATACCACAGAACCAATACGAATCAGTTTGGGCTAAGATGAATCTATGGGGAGTTGACGCAGGATACCATCAACAGATGTTTGGACCAATATTCTCTGATCCTTATATAAAATTAACGTATGATGCTATTACGTCAGTCACTGAAACAATCACAAACATAATTTTAAGCAATCAAGAAACAGTTTTTAATTCAGAAGAGTCAATACTCACAAGTGTTTACATAGGCGATCCTGTAGCTGATACTGTTATTGAACCTATTAACTACGCAGAAGTAGAGTCATTTGAAATAGAAATAGTAGACAGTAATGGCGGTGGCGTTGAATTAGAATTTACAGTTGAAGTAGACGAAACAGCCAATGTAGCAACTGTAGAAATGAGTTCAACAAACTTAGAAACAGGTGTTGTACAAGTAGAACAAATAGCAGAAGTAACACTAGTAGCAAGTCTTGATAGCTTTGACTCTGGCAGTACAACTGTTGATATGCCTAGTGTAGAATCAATTGAAGCAGATGTTGGTGCTCAAGTTGACGTTGCTGTTGCAGATGCTATAGCTGAAATAGAACTACCAGAATTAGACATGCCAGAGACTACAGTAGCAGAAGTAGAGACAGCACCAGCTGAAGTAGAAACAACTACAACAGAAACAACTGAACCTACTACTGAAGTAGAAGTAAATACAAGTGAAGCAAGTAGCGAAGAGTCTACTACGGCAGAAACGGAAACATCAACTGAGGAAACAAGTGAGGGAAGCGAATCAACCGAAACCGAGACGGATGAGAACACAACTGAGACCGACCAAGAGTCCAGTAGTGATGTGGAACAGTCAGTGGATAAAAGTGGAGAGGAAAGTGAAGGGTCAGATAGTGGAGAGTCTGATGCTGGAGGAGATACCAAAGAAGCAAAAACCGAATCCAAAGCCGACGATAAAGGAAAATCCGGAGATGCTAAAAAAGGAAATGCTTCCAAACGAACTGAGTCTAAAGAACAAAAAGCAAAACGCATCAAAGAGGCAGTAGATAAGGCTAAACAAAAGATTGCAACTAGAATCTTAGCCGCAATGGCAGATACTTATAGTGCTATAAACGAAGCTACTAAGATAGCACTAATGTCTAGTTTAACAGATCAAGAAAACTTTAAGGCATACTTAGACAAACAAAACGCTTTACCATTAGATTGGTATACAAGCGAACAGATTTATGCGGACATGCCACAGCTATTAGACCCAGCAGGCATACTGTATGATATGGCGCAAGATAAAATCATGGACGAGATGATCATGCAACAATACGAAACACAACAATAGGAGATACTAAATGGCAGAAGTAGAATACAAAGGTATCAAAATAGGCGGAAGTAAATTGTTACTTGTTTTGCCTTTAGTTGGTACTATTATAGGTGGACTTTGGGGAGGCTTTGAACTCTACAACAGATACCTTATGATGGAAAAGAAGATAGATGCTTACGTGGCACCTGATCTTAGTGGATTTGATAAAAGACTAGAAGTTATTCAAAGTGAATTAGACATGGTACTAGCAGAAGTAGAACTTGTATCAGGAGTAGCTAAAGAACTAAAGAATGACTTACGTGGAGATGTTAGACGCATTGAAACTATTGTAGAAGATACAGAGTCTAAAGTTAAAGAAGACAGTCGTGAACTTAATAGAGATATTAATGATGCTGTTAAATCTATCAAAGAAGATATGAGAGCCTTAGAGGAAAAGATTGAAAAGCAAATTAAACTTGCTTTAGAAAATCCTTTGAGTAATATGGCTACATCTAAATAAAATAATATAACTCCAGCTTAACTATAACGGCTGGAGTTATACATTTCTTTTCAACTAACTTCGTTGATTTGATCTTGTGTAACAACACCCTCATTGATAAGACGTTGTCTATTAGCCATGTGCTGTTCTTGCACCATAGCTTTGTTTTGTGCATTGTAAGGAACTGCATTACCAGACTCAATTAACTGTTTACAGATACTTGATTCTCCTAGTGCAAAGTCACCTAGTATACGTCCAAACTTACCTTTACTATCATACTTCTTAGTAACAAGTACTTGCATACTTCCAACAGGTAAACGTTCTTCAACATACCTACCTGCGGCTTTACCAAATAACTTTTCAACCTTATCACTTGTACGAGACTCTGGAGTATCAACGCCTGCAAGTCTAACACGTTCATCGTTCAACCAAACGCCAAACCCTAAGTCAATATTAATATCAACTGTATCACCGTCTACTACTCTTACTATCTCTGCTCTATAAGTGTACATGTTCTTATTTTCCTTGTCCTCTATATTTTTTATAACTACGCTTCTTACTTTTATTCATCGAAGAAAACTTTGTTCTTGAATGGTTATTCCCTATACTTGTTTTCTTTGGCTGAGTTTCATGTTCCACGTAACTCTTGTGCAATCTCATAAGAGACCCTTCCATGTGTAGCATTGTTGCATTTAAACAACATTTCTACTACAAGAGTATTTATTATATTAGCTTATAATGATACGCCGGGTGCTTTAGCAGGGCCAAAGTTCTTACCCATTTGAACAATACATAATCCTGCGGATTGTATTTCAACTACAACTGACCAAGTACCTGTTTGCTGATTAACATATAGTGCTGATGGCCCTGTAATAATCTGCCCATTAGGTATTTGAATGAATGACTCAAATATTGCAAATGGTTGTTCACCGTACTGTCCTTGTACTATTCCTAGTATAGCATCGTATGGTCCACAGTCTATAAATGTAGGTAGTTTCATCATACCTGGCATTTTGTATTGATTTGGGTCTTGTGGTTGCTGGTCTTGTTCCTGTGCAGTCAATTGAGTAAGCATCGCACCAGACAATAGACAAGCAATGACGAGAGTGGAAAATGTTTTTAATAACTTCTTCATAGCTTAGTCCTTCCTACAGGTAGTTAGAGAATGTCTTACTTGCCGCTAGATCAATTGCCTTAACATATTGTTCTTCAGTAGCATAATCAAATATACTATGATTGCTAGGCTCTGCAACTAACCAACCGCCTTTTGCGATCTCATCTTCTAACTGCCCACGTTGCCATACGCTCATACCAGCAAACATTCTCCAGCCCTTAGGCTCGTTGCCCATTGCTAATTTTTCTAGCATTAAAGCATCACTAGTCATGCATACTTCCTCTGTTGCAGTCATAGTGTTTGTACTGGTCCACTCACTTGTGTGTAGTAATAAAATTGAAGTATCCGAAACAGGTCCACCTTTGTGGATAACTTGATCTTCTAATGCAGGAGCAAAGTCAACTCCTTTAAGGGCTCCAAGGCTTGTGCAACGAAACTCGCTAGGTTTGTTTAGGATAACACCTACATGTTCTCCGTCTTTCCTATGCTCGTACACGTAAACAACACTATGGTGAAATACAACGTCATTGTCCAACGCCGGTGTTGCAACTAAAAGTTTTCCTTTTAGGTCTTCCATCTTAACTCCAGTCTGGTAGTGGCCCGCCATATTTTTTCCCTTTAATTTTCTTACCTCCAACCTTCTTGCGGTTATCACCTATCTTGTGTGACTTACCACCTTCACGTCTTCGGTAACCTTGACTCTTACATGAGGCCAAAGCACTTGCTCCTAAAGAATCGTTTGAACGATTGCTTTTACAAAGTTTTGCACTTGCCGCCGCTTCTTCAAGAGCTTCAATGTCTATTTCGTATATCTTCATACAAATATTTATCTATATTTGTCTGCAGGGTTCCTAGAATAAGATTGACTGTCAGAGTTATCACATAACTTAAATGTTAGAGCTTTGCGTGGACCTCGAGTAGTATTAATACTAATCTCTCCAGTCTTGTCGAAGTATTCAATCTTTGTTATCTTGGCATGCTCGTTGTTTTGACCCACTAGGATCTGTTGACCAACCTCTAGGTTGATGTTTAAGTTTCTTAAGTTTGACATGGGATTCTCCTCCTTGTGCTGTTGAACAACAGCTTGTAATAGTATTTATTATAGGCCCCGCTGTACGGTTTGGAAAGGGCCTATTTTGATTGTTCTGCATCAATCATAATGACTAATAATATTACAAATTTGTGGTAAATACCTATATGAATGTTTACACACAGCTAAACAAGCCTAGTTTAGATGCCAATAGTAAATGGTTTCCATGTTTAATAACAGAACCTACAGCAGACCAAATAGTAGCACCAATACAACCATTACTTGTCACGCATATTGATTGCGTTAGGCACTATCAACACGATATTAAACCTTTGTTAGATCAAAAGGTGCATTGTATTGGCTCTATAACATATGATAGACTAATAGAAGCAGGCTTTAAAGACGTTAGTATGCATGGACTTGTTGCAGAAGATATTAAAATGAACAGTAACAGCATACCTGATAAGATTACTTGGTTACATGGTAATAGATACAGCAAAGACTTTAGTAAGTTTGATGGCGTCACTGCTATACAGACCTTCACTACGAGTGCTAATAACACCTCACTATATAAAGTCATCACTACAGCAAAAGACATCACTAACCTATTTGTCTACAGCTCACTAGTCTTAGAAGAACTAGAGAAACACGACATGGCCAATATCCATTTACACCATGTGGCATCAGCAGAACCTACTGTTGAAAAATGGAAGACCACTACAGAGTTCTATCCGGGCAAAGAATTACCCAAGGCCCCGCTGTAGCATCTAGCCCAATTCTCGTATCACAACTACCAAAACTATCTTAGGTTGTATTCTAGAAGTCTTTCTCTGCCTGTCGATTTAATTTAACCAAAACAGTTGACAATGACGGCAAGTGAGTATATATTATATAGTATGATAACAAAAACTACAATGATATGGATCGCTTGTATAGTGTTTTTGGTTGTGATAACGACTAAGGCTATGGCACACGATACTATCGCTGACAAGGTAAACACTTGGGCAACTAATGAAAAAGAGAAAACGATTGCATACCAAAAAGAAAGTTGGGCTGACAGTAAAGAACAACTAGGTAGAACTTGGAATTCAATTAAATCTTTATTCAATAAACAGGCTCAGTAATTAAATAGGCGGATGGAGGCCTAAGACATATGATTAAAAAAGCAAGTTTAATTTTACTAATAGGCCTCGTCACTACAGGCTGTTCGTCACTACACTCTACAATGGAGTCAAAACGATTAGAATGGCTCACTACAGAGAGTCCTCACTACGGTGATACTCATGGCGATGTCTGCATATCATGTGGTGAGAATTTCACTTTCATTCCTAACGAAGTATTGGGAGCCCAGGCACAGGCCAAAAGAGAAGGATTTGATTGGAATGATACTTCACCCGATAGGGTCGTGCTTCATTATTAATCTTTCAATTTAATTTACCAAAACCGGTTGACTTTCTAACCTTCTGACCTTATACTGTATATAACAGTTAGGCAATTAGGCAACCACAGAGGGAAAATTATGTTTTATATTTACGAAAAAAGTTCTACATATATAATGGGCAAGATGGACAAAGAGGGTTTGGTCCGTCCAGATCATAAACAATACTATAAGACTATGGCGTCGGCTAAGGCGGCACAAACCAAGATGTCAAAGAAATGGTTTGATATGTTTCGCAGAGGCATTCCAGATTATGCTCAACAGGAACCAGAGGAGAATGATCCACAGTTCCGTTTTGGTATTGCAGAAGTTGAATACTTCCACAAGAATATTGAAGCAACTCGCAAGGCAAAGAACTTGATGAGCAAGGAATGGTTTGTTGAACCAATTAACACCCCAGGCTATATGAGCCCACGGTCAGAAACTTATTGGAGTATGTAATTATGGAAAGAACATTTATTAAAATCGGAACTAAGGTAAGAACAAGACACGGAGAGGCCAAAGTGACAGGGATCGAACTAACCAAAGACGGTAGCAAGTATGGTATTGGTATGGATAAGATCTTTGTAGAAGATAAAGACAGATGTGTCTTTGATATGGACAACGGTCATTGGTCATATGGTCACCAAGTTTCGGTAATTTAATGGTTGACAAACGGTTAAAAAGACTCTATAATATACATATTAACAATTAAAAAGCTGGAGGGCTAATATATGTCAAATCAAGAAACAGTTCAAATGAGTGCAGAAGACCAAAAGTTTTTCGCTGAGATGGATTACCATTCAACATTCGGTAAGACATTTGGTGCAGAAACAGTATGGTCGATCTATAACGATGATGAGTATGGTGAGATCAAGTTTGGCAATCCACACCCATTCGGTGACAATGCTGTCATTAGACATAAATGTGATGTCTTTGGACCTTACAATGAGCTCGTAGAGATCAAAGGTAAGACATGGGGTGATGTTTGGGTTGCGGCCAATAAAGCAATCGTTCGTTCAGAAGATTTACATCACATTTATATTGAAGGGTTCAAACAAGGACCTGCAGGCGAACTAAGATTGCAGACAGGTTCATGATGATAGAAGTTTGGATATTTGGAACCTACTGCCTAGGAACGGTAGTAGGTATCTACTTTGGTTTTGAAATGGCCAATAAGAAAGTCGTTGCAAGAACCATTGATAATTTAATCAAGAATGGATATCTTCGTTCAAGACGTTTACCAAATGGAGATGAGGAAATTCTAAAACACGGAGAGGAATAATGAAATATATTTTAATCACATTGATGTTGAATAGCCCAATTACCTACGACAACGAAGCTATATGTAATTTGGCATTGGTCGAAGTAAAGAAGCAAGATGAAACCGCCATGTGTATACCGGCTGGTGAAACTCAACAAGAAACAATGGTATTGAACTTCTTCAAAATGTTTGAAAAACTCCAATCTTTTGAAATAGAATTGGAAAACAAGGAAACCGCTATCAAAAATTAGGGGTTGACTTTTAGGTCTTTTGACCTTATACTGTATATAACAATTAGGCAATAACCAGAGGGAAAAATGAAAATGGCAAATCTAGTAACCAAGGCAAGTGAATTAATATACCAAATGGATAACGATCAATTGAATGAAGTTATCGAAGCAATCAAACTCAAAAGAACACACCTTACCAAACAGGCGGTCCGATCATTTATGGTTGGCGACATTGTTTCTTTCACAGGTAAACGTGGTGTTGATGTTTCAGGCAAGGTTAAGAAAATTGCTCAGAAATATGTCACAGTTGATTGTGGTGCTCAAGGGCAATGGAGAGTACCAGGAAACCATCTTACAAAATTAGGAATAGGTGCTTAATGGGACCTTACTCCGAAGAGAAACAGTATCAAAGGGCGGCCTCCATTAAGAGGTTGCTCGATACTAATCCACAACTCGACGAGCTTACTCGAGCAATGTGGGAACAGAAGGCTCGTAATTTAGCAATGACTGAAGAAAGGTACAATGCAAGAGTCAAAGCAATTTTTTCAAATATTAAAAGACAACCGGTGAATTTTCTATGCTGAAGCATGGTCAATGGGTAAGGATTAAAGTTAAGAATGGTATGTATCCTTACCGTGATAGGTATGCCCCCGGAGTCAGTTCTGTATCAAACGAGTTCAATTTCTATGAAGGCGAAGTTCGATACGAGAAGTGGTTCAAACCTAATGAGGTGGGCCTAACAACTGATCAACCCCATTTTCCAATGCGGGTCGTTCAACTAGAAAGGATTGTAGAGATAGATGGGGTGGAAAGATCCAAATCGTCAGAGCAATCGCTTCAAGCCGGAAGTGACGGTGAAGTCCTTAAAAGAACTGTTAAAGGTTCGACAGGAACACTATATGAAGTTGAAGTCGAAAGGAGTGGGAGATCATCCTGCTCTTGTCCAGGCCATCAATTTCGTGGCAATTGCCGACACGTCAAAGAGCTCTTCGAAGCGTTCGCGGCGTAAGAAATAAATTAAAGGTTGACATACTCAAGGTCTGACCTTATACTAAGAGAATAATGAGGCACAAGGAGAGGCAAATGGCATACTATACCTATACCAAAGATCCAATAGGAGCATTCACTGAAAAGTCAGTAGGCAATGTTTTTGAATATAGCCTCAACGATGAGCCTTTGAACAATCACCTAGGCGAAGACTTTCCTCACAAGGTATGGGTAGGTGGCAAAGATGTCTGCGGTATGACAGGTTGGCGTTTTGCTAATGTGATCAAGACAGTCGCAACGATTGTGGTAGACGAAGATGAATTTGGTTTGCCTGTCTTAGAAAAATGGTTCATCAAGAATCATAGGATATATGATGCTCGGTAGTATTCTTATAGTCATAGGCATTTTGCTTCTGCCTATTGGAATGATGCTGATGTGGGACAACGAAGACCCACCAGATAGAAAGAAGTAAATATCTATGCCTAATGAAAGGAACGGAATACCTGATCTGGAGATTCAATTGACTTGGAATTATCCGGCCTGTGTAGGACTTTCATGGATAGGAAAAGGTAAACACCGAACTACGGTATGGAGTGACGGAATTAGCCGGCCATGGCCAATCTTATATAGATTTCTACCCACCACTTGGGTCACATGGAATCGCAAAGGCTGTAGACTTAAAATACTCGGAAGGAGAAACAGATTTGAGTAGAGATACCACAACCGATAGCGATCGACAACTAATGGACGAATGGCTTAAAAAGAACGAGGTCACCGTCTGCCCACCATGTCAAAGAACAGACCCAGAGAATATCAATTTCTATACCTGGGGTCGTAGACCTAAAAAGAAGAAGGTCCCTGCCAAGAAAACTTCACCAAAATAGGTTGACTTTTGATACGTCTGGCCTTATACTGTAAGAGTAATGAGGCAAACTTAATTAGGAGGCAAATATGTTCAAGGCTATTATGTTTATAGCAATTGGAGCCGTAGGTGCATATCTTTATATGAACCCAGGTGACATAGATGGTGCAACTGAGATGCTCAAAGAAGGCGTCAACAAGGGTGCAACCGTGGTGCAAGAACTAACAGAAAAATAGAGGCAAGAGTATGGATATCATCTTTGACATCGATGGCACTTTAATGGACATCGAGCATAGAAAAAAGTTCGTTGAACAGAAACCAAAGGATTGGAATTCGTTCCGTGATTTGACTTCTGAAGACACTCCGAACTTAGATGTCTTTGCGGTAGCCATTGCATTACAAAAGGCCGGCAACAGAATTTTGGTTGCGTCAGGAAGAAACAAATCACAAAGAGCAATCACTCTCAAACAATTAATGGGTCAAGGTTTAGTATTCAATGAGCTTTATCTTAGAAGCGACAACGACTACAGACCTGACTACGAGCTTAAGAGTGGAATGCTTGATACAATGCTTGAAGCAGGATACAACCCCACATTGGTATTTGATGACAGAACAAGTGTCGTTGATATGTGGAGAAGTAGAGGCTTGAGAGCAGTCCAAGTCGCACCAGGAGATTTCTAAATGAGTAAGAAAGCTGAATGGTCTATGAGCTATTCATGGACTCAACCGTATCAGGGCATGAACTGTCGTGAGATTTATAATTCACTAGAGTTAGATGCTATTGATAGAATTGTTGAGTCCATGTCTACCTATCCTGATGCTGAGAGGATCATAAATAAAATCATAGGAGATATGAAGAATGATTAAGCCAGAAGATATTAAAGCAGGTCAATCATATGCCTGTCATTTTAAGGCAGAGATGATGTTAGACATTCACGGTCGCCCACCAGGGCTATCAGATGTACCATTAAAAGGACCAGGTTGGTACGAAGGATTTGGCCTTATCCAAACTAGAGATTCTGAAAAGAGATTGTTCGAAATTATCGATCAGGAATCAAACAGAAAAATGATTGTTCCTTGGGATCAATGTTGGGATATTGACGAAGCAGAATTGGTAAAAGAATAACTTGACTTTCTGATGTTTAGGCTATACTGTATAGGCTACATTAAACAAACAGAAAGGCATATATGTCATTAGGACCAAGTCCAACACAGGAACAACTAGATAAACAGGAATACCTAAACAAAAAAATGAAGGAGTTCTTAGACAAGGGCGGAAAGATCGAAAAGATACCAGAAGGCATGACAGGTGAAATGTATAGAGAAGAAAATGGTATCAAGCTCAATAAGAACAAGAATAAGAAGAAACCTCACAAAGTAAGATAAGGATAGAATACATGGTAAAATTATTTGTCTTTGAAACAGAGACTGAAGAAATTGAAGTCAATGCAATGGATTTCAGAGACGCTTGTCTTACCCTAGAAGAACAAGATCCTTCTATAAAGATTAAGGACATTGTATCCGTAATGGAATACTCTTGTCCAACAGTGGGTGATACCATTCACTGATATGATAAGGAAGTGTGCCTGAGTGGTTTAAAGGAGCGGTTTACTAAACCGTCGTAGGGGTGACTCTACCGTGGGTTCGAATCCTACCACTTCCGCCATATCATTACCGTAATTTATCGGCATAGCTGACCGGCAACCACACCGACAGGAAGGTGAAGGACGGAATGAGTCAGGTTGCTCAATAGCAAGGAGTTGGTGGCGTTTGCGCCAACTCCCCTAAGGTATATTTCGGCAAGAAAAAGGTTGACTTTCTGACCCTATGACCTTATACTGTATATAACAGTTAGGCAATTAGGCAATTAAACAGAGAGGCACAAAATGGCATACGTTTCACAAGAAGATAAGAAAAAACTAGCACCAGAGATTAAGAAGGTGCTTTCTAAATACGGTATGAAAGGTTCTATTTCAATCCGTCATCATTCAACATTGGTAGTGACAATTCAAAGCGGAGCAATTGACTTCAAAGAGTTTGGTACGTGGGGTCAAGGCGGAAGTGATGATGGTTATATTCAAGTTAATACATATCACATCGAAAATCATTATAGTGGTAAGGCAGAGAAGTTCCTTACAGAACTATTGGCCGCAATGAAAGGTCCTAACTATTTCTGTGATGATGATGCGATGACAGACTATTTTCACAGATCACATTATACAGATATCAACATAGGCAAGTGGAACAAGCCCTACTTCATGCAAAAGGCCGCTAAGAAGGTCTCTAAGAAGGTCGTAAAGGCGTCTAAAAACTCAAGGGCGTTTAACGGTTGGACACCGGAAGTTATTGACGGTTCTGTAGGTAGTATCACATTGCCAACCAACTCAACGATAAGTGATGCGAGTTCAATAAGTGAAACAAGTGAACAAGTGGCTCGCATGACAGCAAAAGAACAAGACAAGTTCGTAGAGGACATTGTAAGTCGCTACCCTAACTTGGCAGACACATTGATGACCAAACTAGGTTATAGTCTATTAGAACACGAAGGAGAATAACAATGGCAACTTCATTTGCTGATTTGAAATTTGAACCACACTCGGTTGCAGAAGGAGGAGTTCAAGCTCAACTTGAATTAGGTAAGTTTGAACTGTCTGTGGTAGACATGAAAGGCAATGGTCCCTTGTATGAAGTGGCGATCTTTGCAAATGGTAATTTCGTGCAACTACCTGACATTCATCCTAACTACGGCGAAGAAGGTAGTGACGATGTTATCCATTATCAGACAGCTGATAAGATCACAGAAATTATCAAGAAGATTCACCAAATCAACTTAGATTTTGTTGAGATCTTTGGCCAACCTGAGATGGACTTTCGGTAAGACACGGGCTTGACTTTGAGGCAGTCTGAGGCTATACTGTATATAATAACAATAAAAACATAGAGGGCAATATGAATATATCAAGAGAACAAATTAAAAAGGCATTCGTTAGCAAGGTTGAAGACATCGACGAATATGCTTATAACAATCAAGACTGGTATCAGCAAGATGAACAGAGAATCAGATACATTTTAGCAACTATTGAAATGGATCCAGGTGATTCATATTCATCTAATCCAAAGCAACTAGAACTTGGCCAAGAGTCAAACAGATTCTATAATTGCATAGAGTTCAGTGACGTCAAAGGTGAATACCAAATCAATGACGAGCATAGACTTGCAGAACTTATGAGAATGAGTGATGAAGATCTTAGAAAATATATAGAGGACAATGAGTATGATTGGATTGGTGACGATTACGATCATATCAACGAATACCTATTTCAAATTATGAACCGTTGGCAGGACGAGGTCGAGTTTGATACTACCGACTACGACAATGTCGATGCGATGACTGTGGTCAAAAGAGCTAGGCTTTGGAATGTTGATCCTGAAACAGGCTTCAAGAGCGAGAATAAGCATGAAGTGGGATACAATATCTTAATGGATTACTTCAATGAATTGAGTGAAGAATCAAGAGCAGAATGTCATGCAAGATTGGAGAAAGTAGAGCTTTAATAGAGGTTGACTTCTAGCACGAATGATCATATACTATAAGAACAATAAGGGCAACGAACAATTAGGAGGGCAAAATGCCAAATTGGTGCAATAATACAATTACTATCAAAGGTTCAACAGAAACTGTAAAGACTCTGTGGGATGACGCAAATGAAGTAGGTTTTCTTCAAGCGATGAAACCGATGCCAAAAGAACTAGATGGCACTACTTCACCTACACCCAAAGAAGGTGTACCACAACCACTCGTAGACGGACATGACAATTGGTATGCCTGGAGAGTAGACAACTGGGGTACTAAATGGGACATGGATGTCGAAGGATTAGAATACAAGGACAATGGTGACGGAACTAGTGAGATCACAGGTTGGGCAGACTCTGCCTGGGCACCACCCATCAATGCTTTTCAAACTCTCGCAGACGACATGGACGGTTTGTATGTAGAGCTCAAGTATTGGGAATCAGGTATGGACTTTATCGGCGTATGGGATTCAGAAGGTGGCGATGCTTATTATGATGATGTATCAGAAACAGTTAGAAAAGATCCTACCTGGAATGAAGACAAGGTCCTATATGAACTAGTGGGCGACTTCGGACTTGAAGAATGGTTTGATGAAATGGATCAAGAAGAAGAGGAAATGGCCTAATGGAATTACTAGGTCTTTTCTTTTTGGGCATACCTGTATCAGTCTTGGTCATGTATGTCTTAATTCGTGTAAGGGAGCATGACGATGAAACTAGGATTGATTAACCAAAGGCTCATAGATACTGTGATAGATCAGATCAAAATAGATGTAGCACAGGGCGATTTCACAGCCATAGATGAGATGCTTAAAAACATAGAGCAGAAACACCTAAGGGCATACCTACCAGAAGAAACTGTAGAGCGACTCAAACTGTCATAAATATAGTAGAACAAGGAGACTATATTATGGCGAAGTTATCTCAAATTGACCCAGAGCTACGAAATCTAGTAGACAAACGAACTCAAAAGGAAACACCCAAGCTGAGTCATCTGTGGAAAGAAAAGATGGCAGTTAGAAGAACACAGGTCCTTGGTCAAAAGACCGGACTCAAAGCACCTACCAATGCTTATACAGTTAAATGGGACAATCCAGACCTACCCAAAGGTACAGATGTCACAATCAAGCACTTCAGCACAATGGATGAAGCACTCGAATACGGTAGACACATTGCAAAGACTGTGGACCTAAGACGTGAAGCAGATGATGGTCTAGCAGTAAGAACAGGATACAATCCTAAGCCAGACCCCAGCTCTGTGGTACCTGTTGTGATTGAAACTCAGTTTGGTCTTAGAGAACTAACAGAACAAGACGTATGGCCAGAACGATATCAGCCAGATGCTTTTGTTAAGAATAAAAAGAAGATTACCCCCGATTTAGACAAGATAAGAGGTTTATAAGATCACCCAACAAAGCCATTTAGAGCCCACGGTCGGAAAGCCAAATTTTTCGACAGGGTCATACAAGCTAGAGCCACGAAGTGGTAGCGGTCGCGATTTTTGTTCCGAGAGCAGGCTCTCTACACCAAAAGTCGCCAGACCCATCTATGCAGAACCATATTACCACGTTATTGATTCCGGTGCCCCAAGGAGGACCTACCATGCGAGATAAAGACGATCCCATTCGCTATACCATAGACGATGATACACGCCAACTCATCGAAGCAGTCTTAAACAACAGTGAAACACTGGCCGACTGTCAGTGGGACGCCGATTCAGCGGATGATATACGACTCCTCAATCGTGAGCTAGGAGAACGCTTCGGCATAGAGTATCACACCATAAACATAGAAGAGTCAGAGGATGGGGACGGAAACCTTACCCTTACCATAAAGGAGCAAAGAGAAGCGGATGACCGTGGACACTTTCGCCCTAAGCTGGTTATTGACAACGACACAGATGGCTTCCCCGACAACGATAATTGATGACTATCACAAAGATCTAGACTTCTTTACACTATACAGAGTTGACGATCCATGTGATGATGTTAGTCATTGGCTTCAATTTATTAAACCCTTAACAGCCATAGCTTCTATCACAAGCGAGGAAAAATAGCATATACCCATTAGATCTATATAGTGATAAAGGTATAGTAGAGTCAACCATTACATAGTAGAAGAGTCAAACTAGCGTCTGACTCTGTTATAAGCGTCTAAATATAGCTAACAAGGGCTTAGGCCCCGCTGTAAGCAGATTGGTTAGCACAATGAAACAGACTAGATTCACAATTTTTGAGAGTGACACAGACCTACTCTACATATGGGACACCATGCTAGACTATGCTATAGGGTCTATAGTCAACAGAGACCGTGCTGAGCGTATAGTAGAGGCATTGAACAAGCATGGAAGTGGCGTGACTGTCCATTAGAGGTCAGAGTATTCAAACTATGCCTGTCGCCACCTCAGTCAATCAAATTATTCTACTCTTGCAAAATTAGAAATACCGTGTAAAATCGAGCCAAAACCGTACACCCATGGTGCCTATGGTGGCCTCGGGAGCAGTCAGAAATGCCTCAGCCATAACCATTTAAACCACATTCCACAATGGCCACTCCGTGGCCTCACTCTGACTCTACTATACTGTATGGACCTTGACCCCTCTCTATACTACTATAAGAGCTCACTACACTACTATAGTCACTACCCCTCACTATAGCTATATAAGGCTCACTACTATAAGCATCACTAGACTCTTCACTACGTTGGTCACTACGGTTCTCACTACTATATAGAATCAAGTCTTCTTTGTGATTGGATATCTCATGGCCTCGAGGTGACCGGTGGTGGTCAGGGGTGATCTGGTCGGTCAGATCTGGCTTTTCGCTTCTAATGGTGTCGGCCTGAAAAAGATCAATGATATCAATGACTTAGCTGGCCCCGAGGGGTTCTTCTGAGGCCGAGTTCAGATTTGTCAATGATTTCAAGAGGTTACAACTATACTGAGCCTTCGGGCACCTGGGGTGTATTGAACTCCGGTATCAATCTTTCGAAAACGTTCCCGGCGGGTGGATCTATCTGCGATCCTCTATGTGGTAAACCCTCTTGCCCTCCTTTCCCTTATT
>Ga0187217_1000257_pt1 | contig 22034 bp, 15 predicted proteins | sample 15SPOviralmetaG_FD_130165 | JGI IMG/M metagenome (GOLD analysis project Ga0187217, IMG submission 130165) | Marine viral communities from the oligotrophic San Pedro Time Series (SPOT) site, San Pedro Channel, CA, USA - 15 SPOT_SRF_2010-09-15... | ecosystem: Environmental > Aquatic > Marine >... | reverse complement strand
GGTGCCGGGTCACATCCAGATTTACCGGAGCTCGTTTGGGAGACTGGTTCAGGGGATGAGGAACGAGGCGCTTGGGAGGAAGATCCGCAGACGGTGCATCAATACCGCCTTCGACCCGGTAGAAGACGGTGAAGTGAGCATTGAAGACGAGTGGGACTTGGCGTGTGTGAACCAGGGCTGGCGTGTGCTTGGTGGGTTTTCTACCAACGGAGTGGACTGCATCGTGAATCAGCTCAAGGGCAACAAGCGGGACGTGACCGAGTTCAAGCGAGTGAATCTCAACTACAGAGGGAAGGGAAAGAAACGCGCCAGGGAAGACGAGCGACGAGACGAAATGCCTTGCAGCGGAATTGTTACAGTTGACCAGATCAAACGAAACATGGACCTGAACAACCTCGAGATCATTGGAATTGACCCCGGACAAGTCGAACTGGCAGTTGCGGTTAACTTGCAAACGAGAAGAAAGGCCAGGTATACTCGAGCGCAACGAGACAGAGACTACAGGAGCGTGGACTATCGCATCACTCGCAATCAGGAGAGGCCCACACAAGTCAAAGTCATCGAGCGTAATCTCTCGACAATCAAGCGAAGCATCGGCTTAGACAGCCTTAAGCAGTACCTTGAGGTGAGGGAGAGGAACATGGAGACGCTGATGGACTACTACGGCAAGAACGAGCACCGCGTGAGGGCAAGAAAGCGACAGATCTCGCGGCAAAAAAGCGAGTCCTCCTTTGTGAATCGTTTAAGGTCGTTGTGTGCAAACGACGGACGCAAGCCGGTGATCGCGTATGGCGCCTTTGGCGCGGTCGCAGGTCGCAACACCCTGCATAGCAAAGGGATTCCTCCATGCATTGGCGTTGGATTGCTGCGAATGATTGCTCGATTCTTTCTTGTCGTGATCACGCCCGAGTTTTACACCTCTCGTACTTGCAGTGTTTGCACAGGCGAGTGCGTGGCGCACCCAACAACAAAGCGGAAACACAAGGACATACGGGGCCTAAGGTTCTGCGTTTCGTGCAACAGGTGTCTCAACAGAGACTCGAACGCTGCTTACAACATCGGGTTGAACTTGAGACGTTTGTTGCACGACGAGCCGCTTCTTCGGCCCGTGAACGACGATCTCATAGACCACGCTGCTGCATTGCAGCACGAGTAGAGCCCCATTTTGCTTGCACGTGTGCTACTTTTCGTCGGCCGGCATCTCGCGTTGCACCGTCGGTGATTCGTGTGCGAGCGTGGTAAGTGAGTGGGGATTCTGCTCGCCCAGTGGCACTCGAGGGTGCGTTTGGCTGGGTGTTCAGTGACAATTTGTCAGTGGTGAGTTCGATTGATCTAATCTCTTTTTTTCAAAACAACACGCTTCGCTTCCAATCTCGACACGACGCGGCGCGCGAAAAAGAACAACGCGCACGTTTTTGCCACCCACATCACAATCGACGCCAAGCAGCACACCCACGCCAGCTTTGGCAATCTGCTCTGGTCAATCAACCGCTCGACTTCGTTCACGACAACACCCGACGCGTTGTTGAATCTCTGCAGCGCAACTTCGCCATCAAAAAAGGGACGAGAGACGATCAAAAATCGAGTGTCGACTGTCATCCGGTCGTGCATTCCCATGAAATTTTGCCAAAGGTTGAGTGAGCAGCCAGCGGCGGGCGTCGTGAAAAATCTCAAATGCACGCTCGCTTCACGCGCTAACACTCAAAAACCGTTTGCGAGAACGAACAAGACAGACACGCAGCATGGACGCCGAGTTTGGCGAAGACGTTGATCTCTTCGAGGGCAAGAAGAGGCAGCGATGCGAGATCAGCCAGCCGCCGCCACGGCGCCTGTCGGTGTATCAAGACCTAGGGCAAGCGTCCCCGGATGAAGTCTACAGCGACCACGAGGTTGCGCTCAACGCGTTCTTGAAAACGCATCCACTCAGCTCGTCGCTTGCGACCCAACCCGAGACGCTACGCCTGCTCTCGTCTGCAAGCGTGGAGCCGCTTGTGACCCTGAATGACATCGAGGTATGCACGCGCTGCCACGACGAGGCGTTCTTGTGCGCGCCAAACCAGGCGGCTGGCGAGCGCGAATGCGCCAACGAGGCTAGCTGCATTGCCAAGTTCATTGCCCTCGTGAGGCATGGCAGCAATTCTGCCGAGAGCAGGGTCGTGCTAAAGGAGTTCCTGACGCCAAGCGAGCTAAAGTCGTTTCAAAAGACAGGCGCTCTCCCGGGCGCGAGACAGCCCTGCTTACTTTGCATGCGGTACATGGTCTCGTACATTTACTTTTTGGCTCGCACGACTCCCGAGTACAGCGTCAGCGCTCACTCGGCGACGGCAAGCCTGTTCACCAACGCTGCAAAGTTCGATTTCAAGCAACTGACGGAAAAGGCAAAAAAGTCCTTGGTTGAGAAAACGACACATGAGGCGAGCGAGGCGGCAAGTGACCTGAGCAGCGTACGCGACCGTTTGGCGAATGGCGACTTCCGGTTTTGCAACGACGTCGAAACGTCGACCGGGTACCCAAAGTCCGCGCTGCTAGCCGTGGACGAGCACGTGCTGAACTTACCAACGCGCTCTGTCATCGGATCGTTGCTCTTCCAACCAGTCGTTCGTTTCAACAGCACCGACTACTCGTTCAGTGTCGTGGGAGAACGCGTCGACGTCTACCAAGATTTTCACAACCCGTCGAGCAACCTCCTCGACTCGGCGGGTGTATCAGAGGATCCGGAGAAGAAGAAGAAGAAGAAGAAGAAAAAGAAGAAGACATCACAGCACGAGGAGATCGACCATGGAGAGAGCCGCGAGTTCTGCGAAGTGGACGATCCAATGCCGACCGCAACGTGAGCAGGTTTCTCTCGTTCCGCGAGGCCGGGGCTGTCTCCTCCATCAACCGCGCCTTGCGGACCGCCTCGGTTTTCTTGTGCCAAGAGGGTCGACGCGACTTGGCGCATGCGCTTCAGCGTGTGAATTCGGATGGACTTTTTCTGTGTAACGTTGAAGTCACCGCAAACGACATGGTAGGCAACGAGGCGTTAAACGACGAGGTGGACACGCAGCTACAAGCCCTTTTTGACAGTCTTGAGATCTTTGAGGCGCTGGGGCTTGCGTCCAGGCGCACGGACGCTCTACGATCTAGGGTCAAAGGACGCATCAAGGCATTCGAAGTCAACGCTTGCTTCCCCAAAGAGCCGGGCGTCAAGACAACCATGTTTGACCAAGAGGACGTCGAGGAGGAGAACATCGCGAGGATTGGGAGCTCGGGAGCTGTAAAGTTGGGCGAAGAGGTCAAAGTGGTAAGTCCGAGCCAAGCAAAGCTGAAGCACTTGCGGGTCAAGCTTTTCAGCATTGCTCTGCTCACCGGGCAGATTGCGGAGCTCGTGCTCTTCGAGGCGTCGCTCCGAGTCTCCAGCGCCAAGTCTCACCCGGATTGGGGCACCGACGCGCAAAAGAAGCAAGGCGTCGCTTGGTTGCTCGAATCCGAGACGCTGGACGACTCGCTGCGGAGTTTGACCTGGCTGAAGCCCACCTCAACATACGTGCCACAACTCGAACCCGTGTTCAGACGCGACCTACAGTCGTGGAACGATTCGTTTCTGGTGTCCACCTTTGCCTCTGCGGCTCTTAACACGCTCGTCTCCTTTTGCGACGAGACCAATCTATCGGAGGTGCCAAACATTACGACCGCGGCGTGCCACTCTGCCCTCTCCGAGGCTTCGTACGACGAGCTTTTGATGTGCGCTCCTGCGTGGCTCGACGCACGGATCGGCGCCAAGTCAGATCTCGACAAAAGCCTGCTTAAGGACGAGAGTTTGACCGGGACGTTTGCGCACACCGAGGTCATTTCGAGCAACACGCAGCATGCTCACAACGCCAGCCTGATTGCAAACGCCTTCAACCCTGCATCTCTTGGTGGAGGCGCAGGGTCGAGCCACACTCTCAACGAGCATTCGTGTGGGCTTCTCAACGCCTTGCTGAGATCGTGTGGCGACGAGGAGGTGACAAAGGTCTTTTTTCGTGGGATGGACGACCTTTTGAAGAACCCATGCATCCTATTTGCCGTGCAGAACTCACTCCAGATCCTCCTCACCGGACTGCACTCCAATCTGCACCCGTACTACCGCCCTCCCATGCAATCTCGTCTCGAGATTACGGCGATGTGCGATAGCTCGTTTGGTGGCCCGGCCAGCACCGGCAAGATTTTGCAGGAGAGCAACATGGTGTTCTTGCTGGCGCTGCGGCGGATTGTTGCCGATTCGTTGGTGCCTTGCCTCGCAAACTCCCGCGTCTTCCTCGAGCAACAGCGATCGGTTGGCTTCCTACGAAGTGTGCCGTATGGCGTCGACTTGGAGTTTCTGTTCTCCAATCGCGTTTGCGCAGAAGCGGCAGTGGCCGCGGTGGATACGATCAAAGTTTACGACAAGGTGTGTCCAATCGAGGCATTGAATCTGCAGCTGCGTCTGCGCTTTCTCTCTTCCCAGGGCGCGGCTCGCAAGGTGAAAGCCATTAAGGGCTTCACTCCAAACCGCAAGGCGAGTGAGGGCGTGCTTGTCAACTACACGGAGGACGCACGAGACGGCGCGTCAAAGATTCTGGCGAGTGACGACAAAAGGAATATGATTGACCGCGTAAAGGCCATGACACAGATTTACTCGCACTACGAGCCACTCATCGTGTCGCGCTTCACCCCGGTTGCTCGGGCGGACGCAAAACCGTACCATCTCTTCTCGCCGCTGCTGAGCGAGATTGTAGTGCTGCCGCAGCTTTGCTTGCCAAACGGATTTCTGCCGCACAAGGATGGGTTCCAAACCCTTTGCGAACAGGCAATGGCAATGAACGACCACTGCACGGCCGCCGTGGCCTTGTGCTCGGAGGTGCACACGAAGGCAGCTCTCAAAGACAGCTATACGAGCAGCGGGTTTGCGTTTCTAAACCTGCCTCCGAGCGCCAAGCGTACATCGGTGTGTGAGATATCCGCGATACGGTCGGCAAACGCATGCTTGGCCGTGGAGGGAAAGCTCACACAGAGGCAGCAGCTTCAGGTTCAACGTCTTGCGATGACAACTCCGAATGCTTACTTTATCACGGTTTCAAACGCGATTCGTTTGCTTGGATACGAAGGAGAGGCGCTGCAGGGCGGCGTTACGCTGGAAGACATCGAAGACGAGCGGTTGCTCGCCAAACTGCTCGTGTTTGCAAAGGTCGCGATGGTTCAGGAGAGCATCGCGAGCGTGCGATTGTCGCCCTCGATCACGAGTGCGCAGGAGGAGGCCGTCCAGAAGCGTATAACGCGCACCATTCGACAGGATGGAGATCGAGGCCTCGCGTACCAAACACTGTCCAACACGTGCTTTTGCGTGTCTTGCAGGCGGGTTGCGTCCGACCACCACAGCCCAGCGGACCTCCCATCCTCAAAGGTCCGCAGTACGTTGGTCTGCAACTCTGGAATCGGAACAACTCATGCCTTGTACGATCCAAAGACCCACTCGTCGCTCTGCGCCAAAAAGAGCAGCGCCTCACTCCGGTGCAGCATCGCCTCCGAATGCGACCGCATCGACATGCTTGCCGTCCTGTTGAAGCACAAGACGACGCCAACGCACGAGACAATTAAAGAATTTCTGCAACACGGAGCCATGCATGAGGCGGAGAGGACGATGCCGGCGACGCTCGCGTACCGCGAGCATTTCCTGTGCGAGTCGATTCCGATGCTAAAGTTTCCGTCCGTTGGCAGGGCGCTGAGGCTGTGCGACACGTTCACAACACATTGCTGCGTTTGCGGCGGGTTGTTTGCCTTTCGGCATTTCAACTTGCTCGGGAGCAGACCATGCTGCTACCACTGCCCATCGAAGTTGCTTCAGATGGTGGGAGAAGACGGCAAGGCGCAGGGGTCGTGCTGCTCGTGCCGACGACGCTACTCCCTGGATGTCCTCAAAACTGTCAAGACGCCACTCGACACGTCTCACGACAATGCGTCTCTCCCGCCCCCGCTACGGTCCCTTCACGTATGCACTCGCTGCTATCGGTCGTGGCTCTCCTCCGCGTTCAAGACGCTTCCAACGCACGTCATCGTGGCGCACATTTTGCTAAACTGCAGGCCCACTCTCACGCGATCGTCAAAGACTGGGTCCGGGTCGTTTGAGGTGTCCTCTCTGCGACCGGAGCCTGTCAAGAGCGCGCCGAGGGGGCAAAGCGAGAAGACTTTGACAATGTCAAGGGGAAGAGGGCGCGGACGTGGGAGGGGACGTGGGAGTCGGCAGGTGGTCTAAAAAAATTGATTTTTTCACACAGCCACATTCAACGCGCGTTCCATTCGCAACTCGCTATCGCCGCGAATGCGGCGAGGGAGTCGTTGCCTTGATTGGCTGCGTCGTCAAGAGCCTCACTCGCGCGTCTCTTTCGTGCCGCTCTCGCCTCCTGTCGCGTCTTCTCGGCCTGCTCCTGAGGCAACTTGATGCCGAGCTGGTTCATGGCGGCGTGGCGCCTCGCCTTAACGTCATCGCGCAACGCGGCAGAGTACGGCACAATCTCAAACGGGTTTGTGTGCAGAAAGGCAATAGTGTCTCCGTTTTTGGCAAGCAATGAGAATCGGAGCGTGACTTGCACGCGCGGCGGCCCGACCAGTTTGAGAAAGCTCGTCTTCGCGCCTCCAAAGGTTGCTTGCTTGAGGACCGCGCCATCTTTGGGGAGGAGCGGAAGAAAGCTGGTGGGGCGGTGCCCAAACGGCACCCCGTTCTTGAACGGCTTCCCCTCATCGCTGACGCCGCCTCGGATCAAGTCGTGCGTGTCGGCGTCGTGAAGGCTGACGTGAACTGTCACATCGGCGTCTGCAAACGCAACGCACTGTGCGAGCGGGAAAATGCAGACCCCGTAAATCTGCTGCGCAAGCATATCGGTTGGCACAGACAGATGCGGCAGGACGCCGAGGCAGTACACGACCGTGAACGAGTCCATGTCGTCGACGCGGGTGACCAAACTTCCCGCCACCTTGACGAGCGTTGCAACGGACGCTCGGGAAGGCGAGATGACATGCGAGAATCCGTTGCCCTTGAGCGCAGAGTCGGTGACGTCAAAGGCGGGCAGGATGTGTGCTCGAACGAGTGCCCGCGACGTCTCGTCCTTGTCCTTTGCAGTCGCAATGCTCTCAAAGATCTTCGTCTCCGGGGTGTCGAGTGGAGCAAAGATGACAGGCTTCTTGTTGTCATCGACGGCGCTTTGCAGGGCCTTGTCCTTGTTGGCTTCGAGAAAGGCGGCAAAGTCGCTCGCCTTGTTGCCGCGCAGAAGCGTCGTCAACGTGTCAAAGGAACCGGAGTTCATGCTGCGAGCGTCGGCGAAAGAGAGGGCACATCTCTCATCATGACAAGAGCGCATCAAAATCACGGCGCGCCGTGTGTTGCCATGGAATCCGGGCGGCCACGTTGTCGCGAGGCGGGCCGGGTGTTGCAAGGACGACGCGGGTGGGCGGACTGTGCGTGTTTGGGCCTCCTCCGCGCGATGGATCGTGCAGCACGAGAGGCGGGCGAGCGAGCGAGCGGGCGGGGTGTGCATGCCTTGGAGGTGTGTCGTGCGATAGGTTCCCGAGCTCGACTCATGTTTTGAAACGTATGGGGGCGAAAATTGTTTAACGGACAAAATTCACACGGGCAAGATGAGGGGAGGCAACTCGTCGGGTTGTCGTTGCACATCGGCGGCCGCAAACGTCGTCCCCGAAGTAAAGAAACTCATGAAGCTATCGGCGTCTCGTCGACCTTGGCCAACGGCACTGTCAAAAAACCCTTGGAAGCCACCTGTCGTGTTCGTGAAAATCCACTGAAAGACGCTGGAGCAATCCCTGCAGTCGTTCTCAACGTCACGGCCCGGTCGCGCATTGAGGCCGCATTGCGCACAGGGCCGAACAACTGGAGCAACCGCCACCGATAGCATTGCCAGTGCCCACGCGAGACTGTTTAAAATCACGGTCGAAAAATCGATCACCAGCACCGCCAATCCAAAACCCAAACGCACCAGAAAAAACAACAACGCCCCAATCCATCCCAACAGGACGTATGTCGATGTCGTGATCGTTTCTACTACGTACGCGAGGCCCCACATTGCACTCGATGCGAGTGCACATGGAGCAGCCACACATGCCCGGCACACTTCGGCGCCCGCTCTGCATGCCGCGGCCGCCATCCCGAGGGTTGGCTCTCCTATTGTTCTAAATCTTGGTCAAATCTGCGCATCCCCAACGTCAGCATTGACGTGCATGGCGATCTTGCGCAGGTCACTGGAAGTAAACTGTCGGATGCAGCGCTCGTCTGCCGAAATCTGGATCGGACGCAAGACCTTGCCCACCGCGACGCCATTGACCGCAGCCGCATTGAACGTGGGGACTCCCAGCCACGGCGCCAGGTCTCCCACGTCATACGCGACTCTTGCGCTTGGGATGCACGTCGAGGCCGAGGTGTCGAGGTCGAAAATGTCCAGGTCGTCTTCGGACGGCTGCCCTGTCACAAACAATGCCTTCTTTTCCCTAAGTTGGTCCATGGTCACCAACGAGTGGAGCAAAAAGAAGGCATCGTGCTTCACGTCGTAGACTATGGTTGCGGCAAGCACTTCGTCGATGTCGTCGATCACCGTCAACGGCATGCCAACCATCTCAGCATTCGCGACTCGGTGGATCGTGGTCGCGGCGCCATCCAGTGGGAGCGAAGCCAGCAAGACCCGTTTGCCGCAATGCACGAAGCTGTGCCCGCAGGTGAGTCGGCAACTACTCAACTTTACGAGCGACACTCCGGCCGATCCCTTGTCCGCCATTGCGGAGCATGAGTCGATGCCGCCTTTGCACGTGCCAAACCGACCCACGCAGTCGTATAGCGTTCGATGTCCACCTTCGCTCCACTCAAACCCATCCAGCGCGTCCACCACCGCTGCCACCACCGCATCGATCATTGGCGTCGCACACCCGTGTAGCTGCATCGCTTGCCGCGCGTCGGACGACGCGAGGAGAAGAGACGAGAGCTGCCCTCGGTCGCTCAGCTTGTCTTTGAATGGCGGGAAATACGCTCGAGCGCGGTCCTTCAAATCCGCCATTGTGCGCACAACGTCCACGAAACGCGTGTCCGTCAGCGCAAGAACCGTGTAAACGGCGGTATCGATCGGTACCAGACTTCCATTGTCGCTCTTGCAAACGAGTTGTTGAGTCTTTGTCAGCCGCCACTCCTTTGCCGCATCCAGCATCGGCGCCACAAACAGGGTGGTGGAGCACCCGGAGTCGTCGTCGTACACTATGCTCGCGTCGCAATCGCATTCATTCGGAAGCAGGATGGGCAAGGTGTCGTCGTTTTGCTCCTGGATGAGAGACCGCACGTGTGGGTCAAAGCTCGCGAATCCGGTGTGCGCAAGCTTGGCCTTCAAGAGGAACTCATTGAACTCGTCCTTCATCGAAAGCCGACACATGCAGTTTGCAAAGGAAACGCGAGACTCCGACCCAAGTACCGACGTAAGTCCCCTCACGACGGATCGCTCCATCTCAAACACAAACTTCCAGGCGCGTGGAAGGTCGCACTGGTACAGCATCAGCTGTACCGACGCTCGCGTCTTTGCATGGTAGAACCCTTTATCGTGATTGAGAATGTCCATCCAGCAGTCTCGAGTGTTGTTGCACGTGTTGCACACCATAGATTGGGACATGAGCGACGAGTACGGCTGGCATACCTGAGTCTTGTGCCGGATCGGGTCGCTGCAAAAGGGGTTGAAGCAGCAGCGCAGATCACTGACGCGGCCAAGGTGCTGTGAAAAGATTGTGCCGTGGATGCGCATCATCGCCTTCAAGTCTGCCACCGGCGCTCCACTGAGCACGAGGGAGAGGATCGGCTGCGTGTACAGCCGACGGAAGACCACGTTCAGCATGTCGCACAATGCGTTGTTGGTTGTCCGTGCATTGTGTGAGAGGTTCAGCTCGATCTTGAACAGGTGGAAGTCGAGAAGGGACGTGGTTGGCAGGCAAAACTGCAAAAAGTGCGCCATCTTCTGCTTCGCGCCCGCATCGCCGGTAGTGGTTCTGCATGCTTCGCACACCAGGTTCGAACTCGACTGGCACAGGTTGAAAAAGGGCGGAATGTCCGGCTGCACGGGTTTGGCACAGGCGGGATTGGTGCATTGGAGTGCATTGTTCAATCGCTTCCACTGGTCCATCTCCTTAACCGGGACGTGTCGTTGCTCGGACATCCAACCCGCAATGGCGGTGCGCATGGCAGCGTCCATGTTTGGATACACGCCCGAGAATTTGGCAGCAACCAGCTTGTCTTTGTATGCCCGGATCGCAAGCGTGTGCTCCGATGGCTTGGGGCGCTTTGAATCGACCTGCTCCATGTTGTCCTTCTCGCGACTGCGTTTGGAGGACTCTCCATTGCCATCCACCGCATTCAAGGCCTTAAAGACGATGTCCGAGTTGGAGTCCAGGTTCAGTGCAAGGCCAAAGGGACGCAAGAGGGCGCAAGTGTCTTCGAGGTCCGCCTTGATGCCTGGCTGGCAAGTGGCCTTTGCGGTACGGAAGATCGATACGGCGGCACTCGCTTCGACGCAGATGCCAAAGACAATCGCCTGAATCATCTCAAACTTTACAGCGAATCGGGCTGCGTCGTCCTTGCATGCTTGTAGCTTCAGCTTCATCTCGGCCACAGCGCTGCTCGCGATGACGCTCTTCACCTTCCCACTGAACGCCGCCAGCGCGGTCCGTTCGGCAGATGTTGGGATCTCCTTAGAAGTGAAAAAGGTCTTGATCTCGGGGAGTCGAAGCTTGGACGCTTCGTGCATCAACTTGTCTCCGTTTGTTTTGGGAGTAGGCGCTTTCAGGGCCGTCGTGTCTTCGGACTCACTGTCGCTCTCGCTCTGTTCCGAGCTGTCCGAGTCGTCTTCGGAGGACGTTGACTCGACGCTCATGTCGTCGCTCTCATTCTCGCTCTGAGACTCGCTCTCGTCGTCGGACATGGCGCGCGCGTTGTTTGCTCTTCTTTCTCGCAGTGTCTTTGTTGTCAGCGGCAACCTGCACGGCGCCGCGCTGGCACGCCGGTGCGGAAAAAAACTTAAAAGTTTTTACGTAACGTTTTTTTGGCACCCGCGCGCCGCTCAACATAACTGTACGAGCACGCTTAAACTTGGAAACCTACGCCTCCCCCTCCCCGTTCCGTTGTCCGCCATCGCCCATTCCACACAAAATTGTAACGTCTGTTGTCAAGTTGTAACGACTTTGGCGTGTGTCGTCTCTTTTTTTCTGCACGAGAATGTGCATGCAACATGCACACCACGATCTTTTGATTTCGGGATGTAGTGTCGAGATGCATGATGTACGCAAAGGCAGACCGTCAAAACGAAAACTAGAACAGGTGTCTCGGCCACAATCCCCCGTTTTGCCAACTCCATCGCCACCACCCCAGCCGCCTGCCGTCCAATGTTCGCATAAGCGCAAGCATGAGGAGGCGGAGCACGAACGCGACGTCCGCGTCGTGAGGCAATTCCTGGAGCGAGACTACGTACCCCGGCCACCGACACGTCATTCGTTCTATGGCTTCAACCTGACAGAGTACGTATTGCTGCTAACGCAGCGCGAGCCAGTGGACATTTTTCCTGCAGAGCTTGCAGAGCGCTATGCTGCGATGGACACGAGTCCTGCAGAGTCGAACCCCGTGTCCGAGCCGCGAGTTGGCGTCGACAAGACGCATTTGGCGCGCCAAGTCGCAAGCATGATTGCGTACGTGTCGTGCGCAGTCAACGGTTATTTGCACGCGCGTGCGGCGCGGTGTGTGCGTCAGCTGCGACCGCGGAGGCCGCGCACGCCGAGGTTGTTTGACTCCATCCGGTCTAGCAAGTTTGCCATGCCCATGAAGCGCGTGTGCAACTTTTTGTTACGAAGGGGAAAAATTTAGAATTTTTTTTCGCTAAACCATTGAAACTGGCGAAACAGGTCCCGCCGCAGATGCCGCCTCAGATGCCGCCTCCGCCGTCTCCTTCGTCCTGACCTTACGCATCAGCGCTGAGCCTTCGATCGGCTTGATGTCCACGTTTACCTGCGCGACACTTTGCGTCGCGACGCGCGTGCGGCCAATGTAAATATCGTCCTTGATCGCACGCGAGTCCATGACGGTGCCAATCTGCCACCCACCCAAGACCACCTCGCACATTGCACTTGCACCCTTAATGCCATACCGCATTCCGCAGTACCCGTCCTCAAATTCTCCATACTTTGAAAGCCTGTACGTGTTCATCTTCATGAGCCGGAAGTTGCAAAACTTAGCGTCACCAGCATTTTTTATGGTGTCTCTCAATTTTTGATAGCCTGCCTTCTTGTCAGCATCTGTCATCTTATATTCGCTCATCGTCTGCTCTGCGCCCTTTGCTGTCTTCTCATCAAACAGTTGATCGACTGCTTGAGTGTAGCTAGTTACCGAACCCGCGTCGCCCGCGACAAGATCCGCAACGACGACAATGTAGAGTTTATCGCCTGGCATGACGACAGACTCGTGACCACCTGCAAAAGTGGCGAGAGTGGTTGGCCCCTTGACACACGCATTGAACAGGATGCCATGGCGGCTGTCGAGCGCGGCGTTGGCAGAAGGGTCACCGGCAGGGGAAACCAGGCGATTGACGATGACACTGTCTGGCTTGAACGCATTGGCCCCGTTTTCGCCCATCCATTGATGAAGACCATTGACAGGAGACACAACGTGGCCGAGCCATAGCTCTGACCCTACCTCTTTTACCATTTTCCCAAAGCAGCTCCGGAAAAACGCAGACACGTACTCAAAGGACGCCAAGCGCACCAGCTGATCGGACGCCGAGCCGCGGTTCACAACGCTCGCGCGACGAAAGTCAAGGTTCTTGTACAGCTTTGTATCTAGTTTGTCGGATGTACCGGGTAGCATGGATGCTTTCGACCCAAGCACAAAGGCAAGTTCGTTGTCCTTGAGACTGGTCGTCTCGTCCACCTCGAGTCGGAGAGTCGTGGGCTTACCTCCTAGCTTATCGGACGGCGCAACAAAAGAATGATGAGTGCCATTGTACATCGTCGGGTTTACGCTCAACGGCACGACGCGGCTGTAGACAATGCGCTGGTTCGTCCCACGTCCCATGTTGGTTGCAGTGGGGATGCTGCCAGGCGCGGTGATGCTGGCCCCGGCGGCGTTGATGATCTGCGTGGCAATGCCCTGCAAAGGGGCAGCCACGTCCTGGAAGCCAGTCGGGTTCCCTGGCCGGGCCAGCGAAACGCCCTGTGCATATGGATTTCCGGGGGTGGGGACAAGACTCGCCATGCTTTCTTGTTTGTGTTTCCTTTTTTATTTCTTTCGATTTTTAATCTTAAATTTTACACCTCAGTCAGCGGAACCTCGGCACGGGCAAGGCGGTTGGGGGAGGGGCCATTCGAAGCGTCCTCCGTGTTTCGACGCTCATGGACCTCCAGCGCCCACGCGGCGCGTGGCAGACGGGCTGGCAGTGTCGCTGCCACACTCGCTGGATGGTCTGCTTGGCAAATAGATGTGCGTTCTTGCGCACAAGCCGGTCTTCGATCGCGTCGGACATCAGCGCAAACGTGGCGAGGCGCTCTCCAAACCAGTTGAGACAGATTTCGGAAGCGCCCAATCTCGTTTCAAAGGGGACAAAGGGCCTCTCTCCGGTCGTCATCTTGCGTGTCTCGCCCCCGTCGTCATCCTCACGCTTTGGGCTTGAAGACGGAGATTCGATTTCTAAAAGCTCAAAACTTACACGTCTTTTGGGAAGGCCCTCGCTCATTCTCCCTTGCATTGTATCTGATACCTAATAAAAAGGAAAGAGAGAGCGGCTTGGCATGACGAACATCCGTGCCGAAAAAGTAAAGCCTTATAACCAACTAAAAGAAGAAGAGGATGCCGAGGCCCAGCAACGCGCATCCTGTTGGTCGATGGCCGCAATGATTCTGCGGAAGGCCTTCACCCGCATGCCGTCCTCAATCGAGCGACCCGGGGCAACGCAAGCGCGCCCAACCCAGCACAGCGCGTCCTCGAGGCTCTTTGGCCTGCGCTCGGCCAAATCGAAGGAGGCGCTGTCGGAAGCGAGCTTGTCCAGGCTAAATGGGCTGATGTCCGACGTGGAGGCAAAAATCTTGAGCGCGCAGTCTAAGGTCGAGGAAGAGGAACGCTCGGCGCGGCTCGCGTACCAAAAGGGAGACAAGGCGTTGGCGTTGAGGCTGCTGAAGAAGAGCAAGCTGTCCGGTCGCCGACTTGCGGCCCTGAACGCAACCCTGTCGTCCATCGCGGCGCAGGCCGACGCCCTGGAAACGGCCGCTTTGCAGACGGAGCTTGTGTCGGCGCTCAGCACATCAAACAGTGTGCTCAAGAAGACGTTTGGCGGCAAGGGCAGAGCAAGCCTTGTCTCCAACGCCGAGAGCGCCGCGGACGACGCCGCCGAGGCGAGAGATGCGCTCGACGACCTGCAGGCCGCCTTGGCCGAAGTCGGGGCGTCGAGCGCGGACGCGGACGACGACGAGTTGTTGGAGGAGCTCGAGGGCATGGCGTCCACTGAGATCACCGGCCGCGACGCGCTGCGCGAGGCCACTCGCATCGCGGCCGAGCGGCGGGCCAACGTGGCGGACGCGGCGTCCTTCCCGTCCGCTCCAACCTCGCAGCCGTTGCAAGTCGAAGAGGTGGCGGTCACAGTTGGATCCGGCGCAGTGTGACATGGGCGTGTCGGCTCGACGTGGACAGTCTGTGCTGCAAGCACTCCGACGCCATCAGCATGCCCCGACTCTTCACAAAGATGCAAATGTCCTCAAACATGGTCGGTGGGGAGTGCGCGACTCGGGTCAAAAGGCCGATGGTGCGGATCTTGAGCGTAAGGTGCAGTTGCTTAACTGCGTTGTGGAATGCGTGGTTCAAACGGGAGAGCACGCTGGCGTCTGCCGCGTTTGTCTCATCGGTTTGCGTTTTCCCCTTTTGTGTAACGGAAAATGCGATGCAGCAAAGAATCTCGTCCGGAAGCGTGTTCATTTTCGCTCAATTTTGGACTGTAAATGAAACGGTGTGGTTGCTCGCTTCGTTGTGGAATCGGGTGCAGAAAAATGTAGGATTTTTTATTAGTACAAATTTTCTTCACGCGATTTGCTAATGCGTCGGTAGATTTGTGATGCGTGGCGTTTGCTATTATGCATAGCAAAAGCCCGCTGCCTGGGCTGTCGTCTTCGTCGGCTTTTCGGGAGCTCGTGTCTTTTGCGGACCGCGTTTCCCCCTCCCACCAGCACGCTCGCACCCGCTCACGGACATGTCTTCTTCCTGCACCTTGAACCGCCTTGATGAGACGATGGCAGAGGCCAACTCCTATGACTCCGACGACTCCGACTTCTACCACTTTGACTGGCACCAGCATGAGCGCATTGCGCCGCCTCAGAAGCAGCAGCATCAGGCGCTTGTGTCCCCCACAACGGACAGCGACAACGAGGACGTTGTCGTGCGCGATCTTGCCAGAAGAAAGGCAGCAGTCGCACATCTGTCGTCGTCACCCCTCCGCTCTTCGCGCGCGGGGCTCACAACGCGCGCTCACAAGAAGGCGGCGCTCAGCGCTGCTGCTCCCAACAAGCCGACGATCCTCGACGTGCTCGGACGCGATGAGCTGCAGATCATCGCAAACCACGTCCTGTACCGCGAAGACTTTACCATCGCGAGCGACCAAATCCGGAGCATTTCGGGGTTTGACTTTGCGATGACGTGCAAGGACTTTAAGCAGGCCCTTGAAGATGCCGACACTGTCATGGTCTTTGCGAACGCGGTGTCGCAGTGCTTTGTCAAGGAAACCCACGACAATGCCGAGAAGTCGGGCCGCGTGTTTGCGACCTACATGGGCAACGAGACTATGCCAGGTGAAGCTCGCATCTTTATCGACCACGTCCAGGGCCGCCTCCGGCCATTGGTGACCATACGCGCCATGGTTGTCGGCGGTCCCGACAAGCAGTGCAACATGTACGATGCACGATTCGACGACCGCGAGTACATGCTGTTCGAGCAGATTGTCGACACTGAGGTGTTCATGAAGACCCTGCTTCGGCCGTTTGGGTATGAGTTTGCTGCGCGTCTGGAACTGCGAGATCTGCGGGTTGAAGCAGGACGGCGTAAACCGGACGACTACCAGGAGGGAGTGCCTTGCATCCGCGAAACCTTTCCAGTCGGTCCTTGGGACGACGACGACCAGGTTCCATTTCGCGCCATCTCCGGGACCGCAATGGACGTGATAGGCACTGCACTGCCTGGCGTGGACCAGGAGAGCAAGTTCAAGTCGGACGTGCAAGTCTCTATCTACCAAGACGGCAAGAGAATCGACCTCACGTCAAAGATGAAGATGGAGTCGTGTTTCTGCCTGAGCAGCTGGATTGATCGCGAGGTGTTCAACTACGAGGATTTGACAAGGGAACGGGCATTCTTCTCGTCTGACCTTGAGCTGTCCGTGTTCGGAATGGAGGAATCTCTCTTGGACGATCCGAGCGTCAGGCGCTTTGTTGCAAACGCGCAGATGACGGACGAAGACCTCGGCGATTTCTTCAACACGGCCATGTCGCCGGACCGTCGGTTAAATCTCCTTGTCCATGTCACCAACAACATGCGAAGGCTGGTTGGCTACAGGAGGGAGAGTGCATACCTGAACGAGCTACTCAGGTGCCACGAGAACGTCTTGGCCGACATCGACCAAAGCGAATCCGAGGACGACGAGAGCAGCAACGAGAGTAGCGCATGCGACGTCGACGACGACAGCAACGACGACAGCAACGACGACAGCAACGACGAGAGCAACGACGAGAGCAGCGACGAGAGCAGCGACGAGAGTGACGACAATGGCGACGACGGGCATCTACTGACTGACTTGAGCGACGCGGAAGAAGAAGAGGAAGAAGAAGAAGAAGAGGAAGAAGACGCCAAAGAGGAAGACGAGGAGGATGAGGAGGATTTTTGCGTTCCGTGCAACCGCGGCAGGTCGAGGCGCGTTCTCGACGACAGCGACGACAGCGACGACGACATGCACGAGGCAGGGTCGTCTTCGATGCACGCACTCGAATGCGCGCGCAAAGGATGCAACAACCCTGCCGGATGTCACAAGACAGCGCGTTTCTGCTCGGTCAAGTGCCTCAACTCGTCAAACAGAAGCATGTGCAAGAGCGGATGCGGCCGCGCCATGCATGGCATTGGCGACGACCTCGCCAGTGGCTTTTGCAACCGCACGTGCCGAGCGTCGTTTTTTGCGTCGTTTGGGGTGGATGTTCCCAAAAAAGGCGAATCGTGGCCAAAGTCAATCATCGACGCGATGTGAATCAGTTTAAGGATCCTACTTTTTCGGCACGCGTGCAAAGTCAAGCGGGTTTGTGTGTCGCAAGGGAAAGGAAGAACGAGGGTAGGAGATGGCGTTTGTAAAGCACGAGCCACATGAACTAAAACTTTCGGGTGAGATTTGCCAGCTCATACTCGATCGCGTGATCGCTCCATGCGCCAACCCCTCGAGGCTGGGCATCACGGGCACGATCCGAATGTACGAGACATTTGAGGTGTCCATGCCGGGGGAGTGCGTGCACGCTTACCCTAACCTGACCTCTGGAATGTACAGCTTCACGGAGTGCAAACAGGTTGTGTGGGTGCCAGCGGTTTTCAACAATACCAAAATACGCATCCTTCTGGTGCGCGTCGCGAGGAATACCGGCAAGACGCTTGGGTTTTTGGTGACGTACAGGGCGAAGCGGGGAAGCGCGGCGCCGATGTACTTGAGAGACATTGGGCTCGCCTTTACCAGCAAGAATGCATACTACTCGCTTGGCACCGGTGAGCACGTGAACGTGCTGTACCGTGCGCTCGGGTACAAGCCGGACGCCGCTGGCCGACTTCCCGATATCACAGCCCCGTTGCCGCACCCTGCTGCAATGTTTGCCAAGTTTCTCCAGCACAGGCTGCGCGTGCACGTCTTGCTGGCTGCGTTTGAGGAGGAAGACAAGCAGTCGGGAGTGATCGTCCACACACTGGCCGTGTCGGAGAGGCAACGGCTCCCCAATGCAACTACGCCCATCCGCTCCGACAAGCACGTCGAGGTGAGCGCCACTTTGCAGACCAACAATTGCGTCTGCATGTCGTGGCGATCGTCCATCGCCCATCTTGCCAGATCCAGCGTGTCCTTCAACGCCTTCTTTTGCGGATGCAAGATTGAGGACGGCAAGTGTCCAAAGCATGGACAAGTTCACACAAACCTCCCCGTTTGCATAGAGGGTCTCGCCCTCCGCGCAGAGTGCGTGCACCTGGACGCCGACAAGCAGACGACCCGTCGCTCGCGCGACGTGGACTTGGGGAGCAAGGGGTCGTTCTTGCGCATGGAACTTGGACTGTGCGTCGCAGCCGCAACCCACCCGGAGTTGCTAATATGCCCTGCGTTTCTTGGTCGCTACGACTCGCTGAGCCCATGCGTCGAGAATGACGACGAGGCATACTACGACTCGGTCGTGTTGGCGCTGATGGAGGAGCAGTGCACAGTGGCTCGGCCGGCTCGACGCGCCAAGATCGGGTACGAGGTGGACGACGAAGGCGAGAACACGAGTTCGCTCATCCACCTCTTCCAACAGGCGCCCGTGGCGGCCAAACGCAAGCGCGGGTGGCTGCTGCCGCAGCCGGGGGATCTGTTTGCCACGTCGGACGACAACCTCAGACGCGTCAAGGACATCCGGCGAAGCCTGGTCAGACAGACCGGGCAACAACGCGTCATCGGCACAAACAAGACAGTGGAGCAGTTGTTGCCGATCCGGCACGAGAACCTCGTCGAGGACACAGGCGGCGTAACACTGACCCACATCTCGGAGCTGATTGATTTGGAGGGCTTGCGCGTGGCGATCGAGTTGTGCGAGGAGTGCGTGCAAATCGGGAGCAAGGAGACGGCTCGAAAGGCGCGAGTCTACCTCGAATACCTTTTTGCGTTGAGGCAGGAGCGAGTGCACGACAGGGCGGCCAATTTCAAGCTTCCCATGTCGTCGAGTGGTCTGATCCCCGTCAGCGTGACAACCCTCACGTATGCCACCTCGACCAAGTCCGGATTTGCGGGAGGCCGTCTGTACGCCCGCTCGACATGGGTTTCGTCCGAGTCCGACAAGAGCGACCCTCGGTCGCTGAGCATTCAGGGGTGTCCGTCGCGACTGCGTCCGTTTTTGTGCGGACGCTTTGCCGTCGACTTGGACATTGTCAATTGCCAGCCGACGCTGCTCTCCCAAATGGTGGCGCGTTTGAGGGGATCCGACTCGGACATTCGAGAGACTCTCCCCGACCTGCCCTTTTTGGAGCGCTGGATCAGCGCTCGCGACGCCGTCGTGGCCGAACTCGCCGAGCACCACCGACTGGACGCACATCCGACAGTCTCCAACTCATGCGACCAAAAGTTGGCATGCAAAGAACTTGTCAAGAAGCTCGTTGCAACGCTTCTGTTTGGCGGGTCGTACGGGTCATGGGTGACCTCCACGACGCCGCCTCGCCGCGCCTTGCACCCGTCGGTGCTGGAGTTCCAGGCCTCGCTGGCCATGGTGCGAGAGGTCGTTCTTGCCCAGCCACAACACTCTGGCTTCTTGGAAAACGTGCGGAAGGTCAAGATGGCGGAGGCAAAGCAGCAGGCAAAGACGAGCACGTTGACAAGTCGGCAGGTCGAGGAGGCGCACGCTGCGTCGATGCGATCGGCGTTCGCCTTGCTGATGCAGGACTTGGAAAACAAAGTGCTGGCGTGCATGCGACTCGCTTGCATTGACCAGGGCGCCGTCGTTCTGTCTCTTCAGTTTGACGGCATCATTCTGCTCAACAATGCCCGCACAAGCGTCGACAAGCTCGTGGATGCCATGAAAAAACGAGTGCTTCGCGACTTGCACTACATCATCGAGATTATCGAGAAGCCGCTCTACGACCCGACCCTTCCCACCGCTCTCGATTTATGAGTCTTTTTTCAGTACAGAAAGAGGGAAGAATGAGATGAACGACACGGAGCTAACCGTAATTACAACGGTATCAAGTCTTGTGCCGCTGTTTCTGTGCTGTGTGTGCTGTTGCTATTTTTGGGGCAATTACGGAGTGAAGAAGACAACCACAATTCTTAATATCGATCCTGGTGGGTATAGACCTAGGTTTAATGCCGGTGGAGGAGGGTATGGGTATGAGAATGACTATAATCCCGGTGGAGGAGGGTATGAGTATAACAATGGTTATGGGTCTTATGCCAACGCGAGCGCAGCGCATGCAGCGCTGCGGCAAGCAGACGTGGTAATCGCAGTAGAAAAATAAGTAATTCTAATTTTTTAATTTACTCCGCTCCATGCGACGGAGAGGCCGAGGACTAGAAAAAAAACGAGGGCTGTTGGCAGCCCGGTGAGTGCTCCTTTTTCGGAAGGAGGTTTAACTGTGCCATTTCTTAGGCGTTCCATACAAGGACGCTTATTACTCCGCTCGCGTTGTCAGCCTCCACAGGGGCGACCGAGGCTTGGACGGGGGCGGGGGCATGCGCGGGTTTGGCGGCGGCGGAGACGGAGAGGAGGGTCTCCCTGGAGGCATGCTTGGGTTGCGCGGCGAGGACAGGATAGAGTCTCGCTTAGAAGCGGGGATGGGGAAGGCGCTCGTTGGCACGAGGCATGCACACTGGCCCCCGTTGTTCCCGCAGAAAAGGACGCTTTCTTGTTTATGATTGAACTCGTAGTTTCCGTCGGCCATCCGAATGCAGCCGTACGGCTGCGTCAAAGAGTTTACGCTTTTGAAGGTGGCGTTGCCGTTTATCGCAAAGTACTCGCAGTGGTCGGGATCGGCGGGGAGGTGACTGTAGTTTTTGCAGTTGGCCGTCGTGTTGGCGCCGGACAGGAAGACGGGGCGGACGAGTAGCGGGTGCACGGCGACGCTGTCCATCGGATTCGCGAGCAGCGTCGAAGACGATGTGGCGTTTTGGCCAAGGAGAGAACCCCTAAATGTCCCCGTTCCGTCATCCATGAGAATGCACTTGAAAGAGCCGTCAAGATTGGGCTTGTTCTGCCACGTGCAGCCTCCCGTAAAATAATTGTGTCTGCAGCACGCGTGAGCGCCCCCGCAAAACCACGCACACTCGTTGCCACTCGTGCCACAATTGCTTTCGCAACTCTTGGGTTCGTAGACAGTATAACAGTGGCCGATTAAATTACCTTGCACGTTGTGATTCCACTCTCCGGTGCACCCATGCCGGATCCATCCATTCGGGTGTTGCCAATTGGAGCATTGGTCTGAGTACTTGCAGCCATATAGGGACGGAAGGCCGTTGCACCAGTCCCAGGACTTTCCACCTCCCGTTGGGCAGCATAAATACCCAGCGAAGTCGTGATATTTGCCACATAAACCGCTCTGGCATTGGCTGTCTGCGCTGCATGGGTACGTGTCCGCTATTAATGATTCGCAAGCCCCGTTGCTGTTGCAATAATTGCTTGCACACATGTCGCCAGCAAGGCATGACTTTCCGTCGGCAAGGTTGTTGCACCTGCGCTGGGAACCTTGGCTGCCTGCGTGGCTACTCGGACAGCACGAGTAGTGGTCAAACGTCCAGTAGTGTGCGCAGCTCAGCGAATTGCATTCCATGTTGTCCGTACACGTGGCAGCCTCGGCAAGCCTTGCGGTGCAAGTTCCATCTTTGCAATACCCACCTGAGCACTGGGATGTCAGGTAGCACGACTTGCCGATGCCGAGGTTGTTGCAATCGGCACCTGAACGGCCAGATGGGCAACAATGTGTTTGGCCTGTTTCCCAATAGTTGCCACATGCATTTGATTGGCAGTTTAAGTCTTCTCCACAGGGCTGCGCCTCCGCGCGCTTGGCTTCACACCCGTAGACGGTGTCGGCGGAGTTGCGGCCGCAAAGCCGACTCCTGCACTGGAGGTTTTCCCAGCAATCGGAACCTGTGTCGAGTTCGGTGCAGTACTTGCCGTCGTTGTCTGCCGTCGGACAGCAAGAGTACAAGTAGCCTGGCATGGTGTCGTCTCCCAACTCCTTGCACGTCCCGCTTTGACACGCAGAAGGCCCGGCGCCGCTGCACGCG